>FUWD013232472.1_pt1 | contig 26784 bp, 23 predicted proteins | sample 1063281 | NCBI WGS metagenome assembly FUWD01 (sample SAMEA79048168, study PRJEB19326) | metagenome | biome: marine | reverse complement strand
TGGGTAGATTCCCAGAAGGTCCCCTCCGGGGTGTCCGTGAATTGGTAGTACTCGGTGGTGCGGTTCGTGCGGGCAAAAGCTTCGCGAGCACTCCAGTGGCGGCACACAATCTGGCCCTCGGGCGACCCAAAAACATCCACCGGAAGCGCCAAACCATCATTTTCATATGCTTTGTAGACCACGCCGTCATCGCCTACGCGCAAAAAGTGCAGCGGCAGGCCCAGGTGAACGGTCGCCAGGTTCATAAACCGCAGGCCCGCTGCCTCGTGTGTGACACCGAAGGCATCGCGGAAGTCCTCTACGGCCAGGTTCTTTTCCCTCTTTGCTTGCGAGAGAAACTCGAGGCCTTGGGTCTCGGGCATCAAGCAGGCGGCTGCGAAATAGTTGATTTCCAGGCGTTGCTGCAAGAACTCTTCATAGCCCGCGGGAACACGGTGCTGGAGCACTTGGTGCGCAATGGCCTGCAAGGCAAGAGACCGCAGCCCGTGCCCGCCAGGAATGGAAGCGGGTGGCAGATAAATGCGCCCGTTTTCCAAGTCGGTCACACTGCGAGCGCTACGCGGTAAATCGCCAACGTGCACAATCTCCAATCCAAAGCGTTGCGCCATCATCGCTACCTCTCGGTGGGTCAGCGCTCCACTGGAGTCGTGACCGATGGAGGCAACGAGCTCAGAGGCGAGCGCTTCTAAATCCGGTCGGTAATTGTCAATCTCGCGCATCCCCCCTCGCAGGGCAGTATGTGCTCGACGCGCTTCTTCCGGCGTTGCCAGCGCCCGCTTCTCCCGTCGGACAAGTTCTGCGTGCAACGCCAAAAGGGTAGTGAGTTGTGCATCCCCCAAAGATTTGGTGATCTTCAGCTGCGGCACCCCCAGAGAAGCAAACAGTGCGCCCTGTTGCGCCCCCCGCCAGTCACGCTCTAGTTGCGCCCTCTCGCTGGGGGCAGAGTCATCGAGGAGTTGTGACATCTCGACGCCAAGCTCCTGGCATAAAGCCATCAGCACCCCCACCTTTGCTTCGCGCTTGCCGGTCTCCAACAAAGACAGGTGACTGGGGGTGATTCCTAACCGAGCGCTGAGTTCTTCCAACGTGAGCCCTGCGCTGGCTCGAACGTGTCGCATTCTTTGGCCTAAAGCCATTATTTCCACCATAAATTCGACAATACAACAAAAATACCTATTCTTGACAAGCATTTTGGCGTAAAGCAACCTCTTTTATTGACAAAGTGGAGGAAACAGCCTCTTGAGGAGCCAGCGATGCCCGCTACGCACGCCAGTACCACCCGCCCATCACGTGTTTCTGACTCGCCTGCTATTCCCGACGCCGTCCGGGACTGGGTGAACGGCCTGGCGGAGCTGATGGAGCCGGAGTCGCTTCACTACTGCGATGGATCCCCCGAGGAAGCGCAGGTCCTCACCCGCCTCCTGGTGGAGCAGGGGACATTGCACGCGCTGGACCCTGTCCTTCGCCCTAACTCGTTTGTTGCCCGGAGTGAACCCAGTGACGTTGCACGAGTCGAAGCCCGCACGTTTATTTGCTCTCGCGAGGAAGAAGACGCGGGCCCCACCAACAACTGGGAAGACCCCGTCTCTATGCGAAAAAAATTGCGGGAACTCTCCCGGGGGAGTATGGCCGGGCGAACACTCTACGTCGTGCCTTTTTCGATGGGTCCCCTCGATTCGCCTCTGGCGCGATGGGGCGTTCAGGTGACCGATTCGGCCTATGTTGCGTTGAGCCTGCAGCTCATGGTGCGGGTGACACCAACAGTGTGGAACCGCATCGAATCCGGCAGCAACTGGGTGAAATGCGTCCATACAGTCGGCGTACCTCTCGCGAAGGGTGAAGAAGACACTGCATGGCCGTGTAACACCACAAAATACATTTCCCATTTCCCCGAAGACCGGGAAATTTGGTCCTACGGGTCGGCCTACGGCGGCAACGCCCTTCTGCCTAAGAAAGCCTTTGCCCTTCGGATCGCATCCGTCTTGGCCAAAGATGAAGGCTGGCTCGCAGAACACATGCTTCTGGTGAAGGTGACAAGCCCCGAAGGCAAGTCTTACAACATGGTTGCCGCCTTCCCCAGCGCCTGCGGTAAAACAAACTTCGCCATGATGCGGCCCTCGCTGCCCGGCTGGAAAGTAGAAACCCTCGGCGATGACATCGCCTGGTTGGCACCGGGAAAGGACGGGCGGCTTCGAGCCATTAATCCCGAAGCTGGATTTTTCGGTGTTGCGCCGGGGACAGGGAACGGAACCAATCCCGTCGCAATGGAGATGCTGTGGGGAAATGTCATTTTCACTAACGTCGCCACCACTGCTGAGGGCGATGTGTGGTGGGAGGGACAATCTCCCGAGGCCCCCGAAGGCCTCACCGACTGGAAAGGAAATCCCTTTGATCCCTCACTCGGCGAGTCGGCTGCGCACCCGAACTCTCGCTTCACCGTGGGCCTAGAGCAGTGCTCCACTTTGGCGCCCGAATGGGATGACCCCGAAGGCGTTGTAGTGGACGCCATTATTTTTGGTGGACGCCGCTCCGGTGTTGTGCCGCTTGTCCTCGAGGCAAGAGATTGGAATCACGGAGTATTCCTTGGAGCCACCATCGCCTCCGAGCAAACCGCCGCCGCCGAAGGGACCATCGGAAAAGTTCGTCGCGACCCCTTCGCCATGCTGCCCTTTTGCGGATACAACATGGGTGACTACATGGGCCACTGGCTCGAGATGGGAAACACCCTTCGCAAAACGGCTCGATTGCCCCGCATCTTTCAGGTGAACTGGTTTCGAAAAGACGAATCAGGCCACTTTATGTGGCCGGGGTTCGGTGAAAACATACGCGTGCTGGAGTGGATGGTGGAACGGCTTGAAGGCCGCGTATCAGCAACGGCCAGCCCACTTGGCTGGCTCCCCACATCACTCAATATCGAGGGTCTCTCCCTTGGTTCCAACGAGCTTGAACTGCTCCTGGCTGTGGACCCCGAGCAACACGAACAAGAGCTCACGGAGGCTTCCGCGTTTCTTTCCACTTTTGGCTCTCGCCTCCCCGCCCCTATTGCCGCTGAGCTCGAGGCGACCCGAATACGGCTGCGCCCGTGACTGGATAGGCTCGATTGATGGAGGATAACAGCGCGCGCAAAGTCACCCTCGAGCAGGAAGGGCACCTTCTTCTCATCGGGCTGAACCGCCCCGAGAAACGCAATGCAGCGGACACCGAGATGCTCTCCCAGTTGGCGCTTGCTTATGGCGAGCTCGAGAGAAATCCTGATCTTCGAGTAGGTGTCGTGTTCGCTCACGGCGACCACTTCACTGCTGGTCTTGACCTTGTCGATGTGGGCCCAGCGCTCCAATCAGGTGGCGGACTTCCCCTTCCTGAGGGCGGTCTTGACCCGTGGGGGATATCGACACATCAGGTGTCAAAACCTGTGGTGATTGCTCTGAAGGGGACCTGTTTTACCCTCGGGGTGGAACTCGCCCTTTCCAGTGATGTTGTCATCGCGCACCAAGACACCGTTTTTGCCCAGCTCGAGGTTGCCCGGGGAATCTTGCCCTTTGGGGGCGCCACTACTCGGATGCCAAGGGCCGCTGGCTGGTCACAAGCCATGCGGTGGCTTCTCACTGCAGATTCTTTTGGCGCCGATCAGGCACGAGCGATGAATATTGTCACCGAGGTGGTGGGTGCAGACCCCCTTATCCGAGCGCGAGAAATCGCCGAACGGATTTCCCAGCAGGCCCCCCTTGCCGTGCAGGAAACTCTTGCCTCGGCTCGGGCCGCCCTGATAGATCCAGTGGAAGAACATCGAGAACTCACTCATCGCCTCGGCCGCCTGATGGCGACGACAGACATGCAGAGGGGAATGCAGGCCTTCGTCACAAAACAGCCGGCATCCTTTGAAGGCAACTAGCCCCTTTAGGCTAAAGGAACACAAAGGTAAGGATTTATGGTTCGCACCGCAGTAATTACCGGCGCCAGCGGCGGGATTGGCGCCGAAGTCGCGCGGGAGCTTGCTCGCAGGTCGTGGCGGATCGCGGTGGTGGGGCGCAACAAGGCGCGGACCGAAGCAGTCGCCCACATGGTCGGTGGCATCCCTTTTCTCTGCGACTTTGATCGCCTTGATGATGTTCGCGAACTGGCCGAAACGTTGGACACCCGCTACGAACGCATTGACGCGATTGTGAATAATGCCGGGGGCATTGTTGCCCAAAGAGCAGAGAGCGTTGATGGTCACGAACTGACTCTCCAGCGCAATGTGCTGGGTTCGGTTGTGCTGACCGAACGCCTGGTTCCCAAACTGATGCAGACACGCGGTCGGGTGATTCACACCTCATCGCTTGTATCTCGGTTTGGTCGTATTGCGTTGAACGATGTGGGCTATGCCAAGCGTCGCTACGGGGCCGGGTGGTGGCCCTACGCGTCGGCCAAGCTGGGCGTCATTCTTTACGCTCGCTCGCTGGCTGAGCGCACCGGGTTAGAAAGCTACCCCGTTCACCCCGGTTATGTGCGCAGCGGTTTCGGCGCAGAGTCTCGCAGCGGCCGCATCATTCTGCGTCTCTCTGGCTGGATGCAGATTTCCGCGGCAGCAGGAGCGTCCTCTCTGGTTCATGCGGTGGATACGCCCGAGCTGGGCGTCCCCAACGGCACCTATTTTGATGGTTTGACACCCGATGGCCCCACACATCCTGCTGCCTGGGATAGCAAGCTGATTACGGCATACTGGCGGGAGATAGCCCAGCTCACGGAAACCCCGGTTGAGCACCACCAGGCGACTTAAAAGGACTTCACATGGCGTTACGTGCTCGAAAAGCTTTGACCCTCACCCTTCTTGGCGGCCTCGTAGTGGGGCTTGGAGGGTGCTCGGTTCTCGACTCGCTCGGGCTTGGTGCGGCTTCTGACCCGGCCGCCATAGAAGGTGCCGCGGATATGACTCCGCCAGAGGCCGTCGCCGAATCGCCTGAAAGCGTGACCACCGAAGTCGCAGAAGGCATTGCCGTTCCGACCTGCGACACCCTTTATTCCCCGGCCCAAACAGCTGTTTTGCTAGATGAAGTTCGAGCCAACATGGGGGACACGAGCGAAGGAGTCGTGGGGTTTGGAACAACGAATCCCGAGCTGGTCACGATTCTGAGCGCCGTCCGGAGTGATGTGCGCATTTCCTGCACCTGGTATTTGCCGGCCAGCGAGAGCGTGTCCGTGACTTCCATCGCGATTCTCGGTGGCGACGCAGCTGCAAAAGTGTCGGGCCTGCTCAGCGGACTAGAGACCACACGCTCCGACGTTGGCGGGGGAACACTCTGGAACATTGCTGAGGCAACCTCGGGAGAATCACCAGATTTCATCGCCACCGAGGCGCATTTTATGGTCGACACACCGTGCCCATCCACCCTCGCTGAAGAGACGTGTGCGGTGTGGGTTAGCACGAACTACACCTTCGGCGCAGCCCAGGCGTTGACTCTTGACGCTGCCTCACACCTGGGAGTTTTTGCGCCATAGTTGTCAAGGATTTCTCCGGTATGCCAGCGGGGATTTCTCAGCGCTCGCTCCTATACTTTCCACCAAGGAGGCCCCCATGGCTACACGGTTTGGACGCCCGCTCGTGACTTCCACAGTTGCTGTCGTGCTGGTGGCCCTAGCCGGGTGCGGCGGCGCAAGTGAGCTCACCCTCGAAACTGATATTGCCGTCGAAGAAACTGCGCCTGCTCCCGAAGCGCCACAAGCTCTCGTCTTTTCTCCACCCACCAGCTGCGTCAATCTCCTCCCTGAGGCGTATGTTGAAGAACTTGCTGCTGATGGCATTGAACTTGTTAGGGGCCCCGGAAGCCCCAGTTCTGAGCCCATTTACACCGACGGTCAGACACCAGAGGAACTTGTTGGTGGCCTCTCCTGTCTTTTCGGGCTCCCCAACGATGAAGAATCGGGACTGAGTATCTTGGTTAGCGCTGCACCCGTCGACCCAGCAATTCGGCCCACGGTGATCGCGGATTTGTTAGCTCAAAACCTCAACGTCGGCCAAACAAATGACGGAACAGGCTTGACCTATTGGATTTGGGGAGACGAAGAAACAGTCTCGGCCCTCCACAACGAGTTGTTTCAGGACGTGTGGTACTCAGCACTCCTCCAACCCGGGGGGCGTCCAGCGTATGACCGAGGAGTATCTCTCGTCGCTGCAATGCGCAGCTCCACCACTCAGTAGCTGTTTTTCGTGGCTGAGAGTTGGGAAACTTTCCTGCTCTCTGGGCTTTCCCCCTCTTGGCGAGCGGTCGTTGGGCAAGAGGCTTTAGCGGGTCTTGCTTCGCTGGGAGCACGGCTTGATTCCACCGCTCAACTCAAAACACTCGAGCCCCCAACCCACCAGGTCATGCGGGCATTCGAGCTCGAACCCGAGAAGGTCCGAGTGATCATCATCGGTCAAGACCCCTACCCAGGCTCCGGCATGGCATCGGGCCTGGCGTTTTCGGTGAATCCAGACGTCACGGCCTTACCAGCAAGTCTGAAAAACATCCGCACCGAATTGAGCAGTGACCTCGGTATCACCCTTCCCCCGCATGGGGATCTCTCCCTGTGGAGTTCGCGGGGAGTGCTGCTGCTCAATCGCCACCTCACGACGGAACGCGGAAAAACCGGTGCCCACCACCGGCTGGGCTGGGGTGATTTCACCCGCGCGGTGGTGCGAGGGATTGCCCATTCAGGCAGACACTGCGTGGTGGTGTTGTGGGGGCGCGAGGCTCAAAAACTCGCCGAAGACTGCGGGGATTTACCGATTGTGGCATCCGCACACCCCAGTCCTTTGTCCGCCCGGAGAGGGTTTTTGGGCTCGCGCCCCTTTTCACGGGTTAACCATTTGCTGGAAAAAGGCGGGCAAGCTCCCCTAGATTGGTCACTCGGAGAGGGGTCTTGATGCTGGAGCACGAATACCAACCGCGGCGCAAGCTACCCCGCACCCAGGAACCACCTACTCCTCCCCCCGCAGAGTTCGCCTATTCCCTCCGCAGCGCGACCCTTGAGGACATGCCAGCAGTCTTAGCGCTATATCGGCACTATGTGCGCAACTCCGTCGTCACATTTGATGAAAAAGCTCCGACGCTCGCTGCCTACAAATCCCGTTTTCTCCACCTCCAGAAATTGGGGTATCCCTTTCGACTGGCTCTCTCCCCCACCGGCACGCTGCTGGGGTTTGCCTATGTTTTTCCCTTTCGAGAAAAATCAGCTTTTCGCAAAACGGTGGAGAGCTCCATTTATCTGGGGCCAGCGGCATTGGGTCGCGGGCTCGGTCGCACCCTGTTGGGCGACCTCATCGACCACTGTGAAAAAGCAGGGCTGAGGGAAATAATCGCGGTGATTGCGGACCAGGGAGCAGAAGCCTCCCTGGCTTTACACACCGGGTTTGGGTTCGTCGAAACAGGTCGAATGGGAAAAGTAGGGTACAAATTTGACCGCTGGCTCGGCATCATCATGATGCAAAAATCTTTGGGCTAAAGGCCCTGTGTTACCTCCGGTTACATCCGCCCCTGCGGGGTGAGCACAGTCAGCCATATTCTTTCCCTCACGTTCCTATCCGGGAACTTCCCTCTTTGCGAAAGACACAACCATGGCTGACAACTGGAAGTTTGAAACCCAACAGATTCACGCAGGCGCTGGTGCTGACCCGACGACGAAGTCGCGGGCGACACCGATTTATCGCACTACCGCTTATGTGTTTGATAGCGCCGAGCACGCCGCAAATCTTTTTGCCCTCGCAGAGTTTGGAAACATTTACACCCGCATCATGAACCCCACCCAGGATGTCGCCGAAAAGCGCGTCGCTGCCCTTGAGGGGGGTACCGCAGCCCTTCTCCTCGCTTCGGGCCAGGCAGCAACCACCAACGCCATTTTGAACATCGCCCATTCCGGTGACCACATTGTCAGCTCCTCATCGGTGTATGGCGGGACTTACAACCTGTTTAAATACACGTTGCCAAAGCTTGGGATCAATGTGACCTTCATCAACGACCAGGATGACCTCGATGCATGGCAGGCGGCCGTTCAGCCCAACACCAAAGCTTTCTTTGGGGAAACCATCGCCAACCCTCGAATCAACATCCTCGACATCGAGGGTGTCTCAGGGGTCGCTCACTCAAACGGGCTCCCGCTGATTGTCGACAATACGGTTGCGAGCCCCTATCTGCTTCGCCCGCTCGAGCACGGCGCAGATATCGTCGTCCACTCCGCCACAAAGTTCTTGGGTGGACATGGCACCGTGATTGTTGGAGCCATTGTCGATGGCGGACGGTTCCCCTGGTCACAACACGTTGATAAGTTCCCAGGCCTCACCGAACCAGACCCCTCGTATCACGGCGCCAGCTACACCGGCGTTCTTGGTGACCCGATTGCTTACATCATCAAGGCCCGCGTTCAGTTATTGCGCGATGTCGGCGCCGCAGTCTCACCCGACAACGCTTTCGGTCTGATTCAGGGAATCGAGACGCTCAGCTTGCGGATGGAACGCCACTGTCAGAACGCTCTCACCGTTGCCCGGTGGCTCGAGGCGCACGACCAGGTTGCCAGTGTGAACTATGCCGCGCTCGATTCAAGCCCCTGGAAGGAAGCCGCCGACAAATACGCCCCCCACGGCGTGGGAGCAGTGCTTTCCTTTGAAATCAAGGGTGGCGTGGATGCGGGACGCGCGTTTGTCGACAATGTGGAGCTCTTCAGCCACGTTGCGAACATCGGTGACGTTCGAAGCTTGGTTATCCACCCGGCTTCCACTACCCACTCACAGCTCACCCCCGAACAACAACTCACCAGTGGTGTGACTCCGGGACTCGTTCGATTGTCCGTGGGCCTCGAGCACATCGATGACATTCTCGCTGATCTCGAAATCGGATTTCAAGCGGCCAAGAAGGTGGCAACCAGCGCGTCGGCTGTCTAACTCACCCGCCCCGGTGTTCACAAGGAATCGTCAGAACACCGGGGGTAGGGGAGAATAGGGCCACCATGGATTGGCAATCACCGGCAGAGTCAGTGCCTTCGGCCTTCATCTCCGAAGCGCAACAGGCGACCCTCCGAGGGACGCCCCCGGTCACAGGGGCGTGGCGGGATGGCGATCGCCCAGGGAATAGACGTTTCATAGGAATTGGGGCTTTTGAGACCGAGCACGGTGAGGCTTTCCCCCATGTCCGGCTGGCCTATGAAGCTTTTGGTGAACTTAACGAAGACGCCTCAAACGCGATTCTGGTGTTTCATGCACTCACCGGTGATTCCCACATCACCGGTGCCTCGGGCCCAGGACACCCCACCGCCGGCTGGTGGTCGCCGCTCGTTGGTCCGGGCTTGGCCCTGGACACCAGCCAATACTGCGTGATTGTGCCAAACGTCCTCGGAGGCTGCCAAGGGTCTACCGGCCCTTCCAGCTACTCTCCGCTGGGGCGGGAATGGGGCGGCTCGTTTCCCTATGTCACCATCCGAGATCAAGTCCGTGCAACGAAGGCACTGGGGGATGAGCTGGGAATCTCTGTTTTTCACAGTGTTATTGGCGGGTCCATGGGGGGAATGCACGCGCTTGAATGGGCGCTCCATTTCCCTGGCTCCTATTCTCGTTTGGCTCTGATCGCCACCAGCGCCATCACCAGTGCCGATCAGCTGGGCGGCAACTCTCTCCAGACCGAAGCCATCCGGGTCGATTCATTGTTCGCAGGCGGAGATTTTTATGATCAGGCGGAAGGCCCTTACCGGGGTCTTGCCCTGGCCAGGCGGATGGCGCTGGTGAATTACCGCTCTCCCAGCGAGCTCAATGAACGCTTTGAAAGAACGTGGCAGAGCGCTAAGTCGCCACTGGGAGACAAAGGTCGATTCGCCGTGGAAAGTTACCTTGATTTTCACGGCAACAAATTCACGAGGCGTTTTGATGCTAATTCCTACATCACCCTCGCCGAAGCGATGAACTCCCACGATGTCACCAGAGACCGAGGAGACCTCAGTGAGGTGCTTGGTGCGATTTCTGCGCCCACATTGGTGTTAGGAATCGATAGCGATCGGTTGTTCCCGATAGAGCAGCAGCACGAGTTAGCCCACCACATCCCCCACGTCCTCTCAGGGAACACCGCCGAGGTGATTCCATCCCCCTATGGCCACGATGGCTTCCTCATCGAGTCAGACGCAGTGGGAACGGCGATTTCGGCGTTATTGGCTACGCCTGCTCGCTAAGTATTGTTCCCACCGTCACGGGAATCGCGTCACACAGCTGCGTCAGCGTAAAGGCAGCACCACCGTGACGCTCAGACGCCTGGTGACCAGCTCGAGCATGCACAAGAGAAGCCACAACAGCGACCTCCCCCATCAGATGGGGCTCTCGAGCAAGCTCTGGTGCGTTGGTAGCCAGCAGCGCGCCGAGAATTCCCGCAAGCGCATCCCCTGTGCCAGCCGTTGCTAACCACGCTGTCGCCGGGGGCAGTTTCCAGAATTCTCCCTCTGGCCCCGCCACACAGCTGCTCGAACCCTTTGCCAGCACGAAGACGCCCAAGGCTTCTGCAACAGCGCGTGCCTGAACGGCTGGGAGACCAGTGGGCTCCAGGGAGAGCCTTCTCGAGAGAGCATCGAGTTCGCCCTGGTGCGGCGTGAGAATGGTGGGAAATTCTGACTTCTCGATGATTCCCAGTGCACCTGCGTCCACCACGTGAAAACCCGGCTCTTCCAAAGCCCGGGCGACCCGCTCGCGGTCTTTCGCGCTCAGCACGCGAGGTATTCCACTACCCACCACCGTGACGGTGTTTCGGCCAGGATCAATGACCACCTCGGGAAAGCTTCCTAAGACTAATTCCTGAACACTTTTGGGCCCCCGATAGCGCACCATCCCCACACCGGTCGCCAGCGCCGCATGAATCCCCAGAAGGGCTGCTCCGGGATAGCGCTCCGAGCCGGTCACAAAGCCCACCACGCCCCTGGAGTACTTGTCATCCTTCACACCAGGCATCCTCACCCAACGCCTCAGCAGTGTGAGCGCTTCAGGTTCTTCCATGGGGAAACTACTCGGATACTTCAGCTAATCGAGGTGGGTTTGCGCCCGTCCGCGAGACCGTTATACCCGCACAGCTCAGCGCAAATCGAAGGACTTCTTCCAGGTCTTTCCGAGAAATCGTTTGCAGGGCAACTGCCGCCCGTTTACCAAGGAGGGATCGGTGGGACAGAGCCGAAAGCAACCCCGACATAAACGAATCCCCGGCTCCGATCGTGTCCGACACCGTCGTTGCCCGAATGGGAAGGCTGACGTGCTCCCCCGCGCTCCAGGCCTCCACGCCGTCAGGACCCAAAGTGACCACCACGAGGGAAACCCCCTCCGCCTGCCACTTCGACACCACCTGCTCTCGAGGGGTGTTGGGATAGAGCCAGGAAATGTCCTCATCACTGGCCTTCACCACATCACTCAGCCCCACCAGCCGCTCCACCAGGGGCAAAACATTTTCTGGCTCACCCATGATGATGGGTCGGGCATTGGGGTCATAGCTCACACTTGCGCCAGCGTTTTTTTCTCGCCGGATGACTGCTTCCACGGCAAGAGCCCCCGGTTGCAAGGTGGCGCCGATCGAGCCCGTGTGGACGTGGCTTACCTCACCTGCTGGCACCATGTCCGTGGTGAGGTCCCAATTCAGATCAAAAACGTAATCTGCAGAACCATCCTCCACAATCGTTGCCTGCGCACTCGAAGTCTTGGCGGCAGTATTTCCCTGCGGGATAAGGGCCACGCCACTTTCCTTCAAGTGGCGAGAGATCGCGATACCCCTGGGGTCCGCGCCAAAGCGCGTTGCCATGGTGACGTCGTGTTCAAGACGCGCCAAACCTATTGCCACATTCATCGGTGATCCACCCGGCGTTTCGCGGAGTGTTTCGCCGGTAATCACGCAATCCGTTAGAGCTTCACCGAGAACCAAAAACTTTTCCATCATGAACCCCTTCGTTAGGCCTGGTCAGTGGCGGGTGGTCGCGTCCCTGACCTCACCCACGAGCTCTTCAATAATGTCTTCCAAGAACAGCACGCCCCTGGTGTCGCCCTGGGCATTGGTCACCTTGGCCAGATGTGTTCCTGTTGCTCTCAAAGTGGCGAGCGCGTCCTCTAGATCGACCGTGTCCGTCAACGCCACCAGGCTTCTAATGCGCCGCGGTGGCACGGGGTAGTCCCCTTCGCCATCATCAGCATCCAAAACATCTTTAATGTGGACATAGCCCGTGGGGTCACCGGTTTCATTGACCAAGACATAGCGACTAAACCCTCGCTGCGTCACCGCTTGTTGAACATCCCGCGGGGTGGCATCCTCTGGCAGTGTCACCAAATTCTCCAGGGAAATAGTGACATCGGCCACCGTCTTCGTCGTGAAGTCAAATGCCGCACTCAATGCGCCGGAATGGTCCGAGAGCATCCCGGTTTTTGTTGATTCCGCAACGATTGTTGCGACCTCGTCGAGGGTATACGCGCTGGTGGCTTCTGCTTTTGGCTCGACCTTGGTCAAACGGAGAATCCCATTGGCAATCGCGTTCATCGCCCGGATGATGGGGGAAATGACTCTCGAAATAAAAACAAGGGGTGGGGCCAAAAGGAGAACGGCTTTATCCGGCAAAGAAAAGGAGATGTTCTTTGGCACCATTTCCCCCAACACCACGTGAAGATAGGTGACCACCAGGAGCGCGATGGCGAACGATACTCCCGACACGGCACCTGGCGGAAGCCCCACCAGACCCAGCGGGCCCTCCAGCAGGTGGTGCAGTGCGGGTTCAGACACCAACAAAATCATCAGCGAACACACCGTGATTCCCAATTGGCAGGTCGCCAACATGAGGGTCGCGTTTTCCATCGCATAGAGAGAAGTCTTTGCCCGTTTGCTCCCAGCGTCGGCGAGCGGTTCGATTTGGGAGCGCTTGGCAGCAATCACCGCAAACTCGGCGCCCACAAAAAACGCGTTTGCCGCCAGTAACACCACCAACCACGCTAATCCGGCCCAGTCGCTCACAGCAGTGTCACCTCCTCCGCAGTGATGTGCGGGGTAAACCGAACACGATCAATGCGCCGATTATCCATGCGCTCGACACGGAATTCTCCGAGCGGCATATCCACCGTGTCCCCTACTTGCGCCATCCGGCCAAGAGATTCCAGAATAAAACCGGCGATGGTCTCGTAGTGGCCGTTTTCTGGGACCAAAACTCCGGTGCGCTCTTCGAGCTCATCAGGTCGCAGATCTGCGGGGAAAGTAAACCAGTCTCTCGCCCTCACCACATCCAGGGACGCCCGGTCGTGTTCATCGGCGACCTCTCCGATGAGTTCCTCTACCAAGTCCTCGAGTGTGGCGATACCGGAGGTTCCGCCGTATTCATCCACCACAATTGCCACCTGGTAGCCGCGACCCCGAAGCTCGGTCAGCAACACATCCAACGTCATCGTTTCGGGGACCCGAATGACATCGGATTGTAAGGCGGATGCGGGGACTTCAGAACGCTTATCAAAGGGCACCGCAATGGCTTGCTTGACGTGGACGACTCCGCGAATATCGTCCAAGGATTCATCAATGACGGGGAACCGAGAGAAACCGGTCTTCTTTGCCAGGGCAATGACATCCTCAGCAGTGTCGCTTCGATGGACGCTTTCCACCTTGGTCCGTGGCGTCATCACGTCCACGGCGTTGTGGCTGGAGAACTCAATCGTTCGCGAGAGCAAGGTGGCGGTGTCGCCTTCCAGCAGCCCCTGCAATGCAGAGCGCTGCACGAGACTGGAGAGCTCATCAGCGGTCCTCGCCGCAGAGAGTTCTTCTTTAGGCTCAATCCCCATGGCTCTGAGAATCCTGTTTGCGCTTCCATTCAACACGGCGATGAAGGGCCTAAAGGTCCAGGTGAAAGCAACCTGAAGCGGGACCAACACCCGCGCTGTTGCTCGAGGAACCGAGAGCGCATAGTTTTTGGGGACCAACTCGCCAAAAATCATCGAAATCAGGGTGGCGAAGAGAATACCCAAAACTCCGCCGACGGGCCTGAGGAAGTCATCGGGGACAGCTATCGAGCGAAGCGGCCCTTCCACCATCGCCGAGATAGCCGGCTCCATCGTGTATCCGGTGAGGATCGTCGTCAGAGTGATCCCCAACTGGGCGCTCGACAGGTGGGTAGAAGTCTGCTTCAGGGCCGCAATAGTGATCCGGTGGCCTTTTTCACCTTTGGCCCGTCGGGCCTCCAAATCAGCACGGTCAAGGTTGAGCAGCGCGAACTCGCTACCGACGAAGACACCCGTGCCAAGCGCCAGGCACACACCTACGGTGAAAAGAATCAGCTCTGTACTCAACGGGCACCCACCCTGCGGGCACCCCGGGGTTTATGGCTGGGCTCAGAACTGCCAGAAGAGGACTCGCTCATGGCCTCCCACTCTAGCATCGGGGGCCACCTCGCCGTCGGGACTGACGGGATTCTCACAGCAAAGCCGATAAGGTTTTAGCTACAGTCCGGCAACGTGAGAGTGAGCGACAAAAGCGTGTCAGAAAGCGACACCGTGAAGGATTCAGCCGAATTCGGGGCGAATGAATGGCTCGTAGACGAGCTCTGGACTCTGTTTCAGAAAGACCCCGAACTCGTAGAAAAAAGTTGGTGGCCTCTCTTCGAGTCGCGCTCACCCCACCACGATGCACCTGCCGCTCCCGCGCCTTCTGAGGCGCCAGCGATTTCGCTCGGAGATGACCCCTCGCCGATGACGGCTCCGATTGCGAAAACCACCTCAGCCGGGCCCCAGGAACAGCCGATTCCTGCCGAAGCCCCCACCTCCGCAAACCCCATCGTTGCCGAGGCTCCCGCAGAAGCGGAACCAGAACTTAGAGATGAAGTTTCTCCTCTCAAGGGCATGGCCAAAGCACTCGCTGCAAACATGGACCAAAGCCTCCAGGTTCCGACGGCAACGAGTGTCCGAACGGTGCCGGCCAAGTTGATGATTGATAACCGCATCGTCGTCAATAACCATTTGCGCCGCACGCGCGGAGGAAAAGTTTCCTTCACCCACCTGATCGCCTGGGCCATGATCAAGGCGCTGCGGGAACTTCCCAGCCAGAATGTTTTTTATGACGAGGTTGAAGGCAAACCCGTCGCCGTTCACCCCGCCAACATCAACTTGGGTATCGCTATTGACATGCCTAAACCCGATGGGACCCGCGGACTCGTGGTGCCAGGGATCAAGCGCACCCAAAACATGGGGTTTGCGGACTTCCTCCTCGCCTACGAAGATGTTGTCTCCAGGGCCCGAGAAGGCAAACTCGTCGCAGATGACTACGCCGGAAACACCATCTCGCTGACCAACCCTGGCGGTATCGGAACAGTTCACTCTGTCCCCCGGCTGATGAAAGGCCAAGCCTGCATCATTGGTGCCGGCGCACTGGACTACCCCGCAGAATTCCAGGGTTCATCGAAGCGCACACTGGCTGATTTGGGAATCGGTAAAACCATCACCCTCACCTCCACCTACGACCACCGGGTGATTCAGGGAGCAGGCTCCGGGGAGTATCTGGGCAAAGTCCACGGATACCTGATCGGTGAAGAAGGCTTTTACGAGGAAATCTTTGCTTCGCTTCGCATCCCCTACATGCCGATCCACTGGGCGGAAGACATTGCCATCAACCAGGCGGACATGGTCAATAAGACCTCTCGGGTTCAAGAACTCATCAACGCCTTCCGTGTGCGCGGCCATTTGATGGCGGATATTGACCCTCTTGAATACCGCCAACGTTCCCACCCCGATCTAGAAATCGAAAGCCACGGCCTCACCTTCTGGGACTTGGATAGGGAATTTGTCACCGGCGGCTTTGGAAACAAATCGACCATGTTGTTGCGCGAAATCCTCGGGGTACTCAGAGACACCTACTGCCGGACCATCGGCATTGAATACATGCATATTCAAGATCCCACCCAGCGTTCCTGGTTCCAGGAAAAGCTCGAAAAGCCCTACCAAAAGCCCGACCACGACGCCCAGCTGAGAATTTTGTCCAAACTCAACCAGGCGGAAGCCTTTGAGACTTTTTTGCAGACGAAATATGTCGGCCAAAAACGCTTCAGCATGGAGGGCGCAGAATCCACCGTCAGCCTGGTCGACGAAATTCTCCAAGCAGCAACCGAGGCCGGTCTCGACGAGGTAGCCATGGCCATGGCTCACCGAGGTCGCCTGAACGTTCTCGCCAATATTGCGGGCAAAACATACGGTCAAATTTTCCGCGAGTTTGAGGGCACCCAAGACACGAAGAGTGTCCAAGGCTCCGGCGATGTGAAATACCACTTGGGCACAGAGGGCACCTACACCTCTCCCGGAGGCGCGAGCATCCCGGTTTACTTGGCCGCCAACCCCTCCCACTTAGAAGCAGTGAACGGGGTCCTCGAAGGAATCGTTCGTGCCAAACAGGACCGCAAAGAAATTGGCCGGTTTGGTGTTTTGCCCGTCTTGATTCACGGTGATGCGGCCATGGCAGGCCAGGGTGTGGTGTTGGAGACACTTCAGATGTCCCAGCTCCGCGCGTATCGAACAGGGGGAACAGTCCACATCGTGGTGAACAACCAAGTGGGCTTCACCACGCTCCCCCACGACGGTCGCACCTCGGTCTACTCCACCGATGTGGCAAAGACCATTCAAGCTCCCATTTTCCACGTCAACGGCGATGACCCCGAGGCAGTGTTGCGGGTGGCAGAAATTGCTTTCGCATACCGACAAGCCTTCAAAGCTGACGTGGTCATCGACATCGTGTGTTATCGAAGGCGGGGACACAACGAAGGCGATGACCCTTCGATGACTCAGCCCCTGATGTATAACCTGATTGAGGCCAAGCGCAGTGTTCGCACCCTCTACACCGAGGCGCTAATGGGGCGCGGTGACCTGACAGAAGAAGAACTAGACGCCGCGCAAAAAAACTTCCAAGGTCTCCTTGAAGCAGCATTTCAGGAAACCCATGCCGCCCAAACGGGCGCAATTGCCGTCATCAGCGATGACGACGGCGCTATCGCCGGCGTGGAACGCCCCGTGTCTCAACAAGGTGACGACATCGCAGGAGAGCCAGAGACCACCGGCATCGACTCTTCGGTGCTTGCTCTTATCGGCGATGCTCACGCCAACCAACCCCCCGGATTCACCACTCACCCCAAGCTCCAGTCGCTCTTAGATAAGCGTCGGGAAATGTCGCGAAGTGGCGACATCGATTGGAGCTTCGGCGAGCTTGCTGCATTGGGGTCACTGCTCCTTGAGGGGACACCCGTTCGATTGGTCGGACAAGACTCGCGCCGAGGCACCTTCGTCCAGCGTCACGCTGTTCTTCATGACCGCATCAATGGCCAAGAATGGCTGCCGCTGATGAACATGTCAGAAACCCAGGCGAGGCTGTGGATTTATGACTCCCTACTGAGCGAGTACGCAGCGCTCGGATTTGAGTATGGCTACTCCGTGGAGCGACCTGACGCGCTGGTCATGTGGGAAGCGCAGTTTGGTGACTTCGTGAACGGTGCCCAAACCGTGATCGATGAGTTTATTTCTTCGGCCGAGCAAAAGTGGGGTCAGCGCTCGAGCGTTGTGCTTCTTCTGCCCCATGGTTTCGAAGGCCAAGGGCCCGACCACTCGTCCGCCAGAATCGAGCGGTTCCTCCAGCTCGCGGCGGAAGACAACATGATTATTTCCAGGCCTTCCACCCCGGCGTCCTACTTCCACCTTTTGCGCCGCCAGGCCTACGCCAGGCCGCGCAAACCCCTGATTGTGTTCACCCCGAAGGCGATGCTGCGTCTGCGAGGAGCAACCAGTTCTGTCGAAGATTTCACCGCCGGTCGGTTCCAACCGGTCCTCGATGATCCTCGGGTCAGCGACACCTCAGGGATTAGCACAGTGTTGATGGTGGCCGGAAAGATTTACTACGACCTTCAGTCAGAAATTTCCAAACGAGGTCTAACCAACATCGCTGTGGTGCGACTCGAGCAGTACTACCCCTTCCCTGCTGTCGACCTTCAGCAGGTTTCCTCCCGGTATCCCGGTGCAAAGTTCGTGTGGGTCCAGGACGAACCAGAAAATCAGGGGGCGTGGCCTTTTGTGATGGTAGAGGCAGCCTCAGCGGGATTGCCTCCCCTGACAGTCGTATCCAGGCCCCGATCGGCTTCCCCTGCCACCGGTTCATCAAAGCGAAGCCAAGGAGAAGCCCAGCTCATCCTCGATCGCGCGCTCGGTTCCTAGGCTCCACCCGGCTGTCCCCTGCCGGGTACTCTAGGAAGCAATGAGTAAACCACTGGAGGATGGAACCTGGCAGGCGGGTTACCGCTTTGCTCCGCTTCACCATCAGCTCTCTCTTCCCGGATCTAAGTCGCTGACCAATCGAGAGCTTGTGCTCTCAGCCCTTGCCGCGGGGCCCTCTATCCTGCGCTCACCCCTGCATGCCAGAGACACCGATTTGATGGTGGAAGCGCTTCGGGCTTTAGGGGCCATCATCACCGAGGGTGACCCCGGGGCCTATGGCCCCGACCTTCACATCACCCCTATTCCCGATAATCATTTTGTCCAGGCGAGCCTTGACTGCGGGCTAGCGGGCACGGTCATGAGGTTTGTGCCTCCCCTTTCTCTCCTGATGAAGGGTTCCCTCTTCTTCGATGGCGACCCTGGAGCCAGACTTCGCCCCATGTCCACCACACTCGATGCCCTGGGGCAACTGGGGCTTCACGTGGAAGCAAAAGTGGCGGGATTTCTGCCCTTTACGGTGACGAACGCAGGGTCTTTAGCAGGCCGGGTGGTGGTGATTGACGCCTCGGCTTCCAGTCAGTTTGTCTCTGGCTTATTACTGGTTGCAGCAAGATTGCCCGAAGGGCTCCGCATCGAGCATCGAGGTGATTCGCTCCCCTCTCTCCCCCACATTGATATGACCCTTCACTGCCTGAGATCTAGGGGTGTGGATGCAAAAATGGTCAGCCCAGGAATCTGGGAAGTGGCTCCTGGAGCAATCGCCGGCGGCGAAGTAAGGATCGAACCAGACCTCTCCAACGCAGCGCCCTTCCTGGCCGCCCCCCTGATCACAGGGGGAAGCGTCAGCGTGACCGGTTGGCCAGAAAACACCACCCAAGTGGGCGGGCTTGTACCAGAGCTTCTCGAAAATTGGGGGGCCTCGATTACCCGCACCTCCGGCGTGATCACCGTTGACGGTGGGGCAGGCGTGGCAGGGGGTGAGCTTCTTCCCGGGGTTGACATCGACCTCAGCCATGCGGGGGAGCTTGCACCAACCTTTGTTGCCCTTGCCGCACTGTCTCCCACCAGGAGCCAGTTTCGTGGCATCGGGCATCTCCGAGGGCACGAAACCGACCGTCTCAAGGCCTTGGTTTCCAACATCGAGGGCTTAGGACGAAGCGCCGGGGAGACCCCCGACGGAGTCGTGGTGGAAGAAGGGACGCTACACCCAGGTCTCTGGAAAGCTTTCGACGATCATCGAATGGCGACCTCGGGGGCGCTGATCGGGCTCGCGGTTCCCGGTGTGGAAGTTGATGACATTTCCTGCACCTCCAAGACCTTGCCTGAGTTTCCCGCACTGTGGGAAGAGCTCCTTGGCTCGCCAGAGCGATGAACGAATACGACGAAGACAAGTACGAGGACTACGTTCCTCGCATTCGTCCTGATCGGCGAGGGAGCAGACCTCGCACCAAAGAACGCCCCGCCCACGACGATGCTGTTGCTGGCTTTGTCATCGGAGTTGATAGAGGGCGCTACCGCGTGGTTCTTGATGATGGCGGTCCCGATCAACGCTCGGTCACCTGCACCAGAGCCAGGGAGCTTCGTCGACAAGCAATCGTGATTGGTGACGTTGTGGATTGTGTGGGGGACACCACCGGCGAAGAGGGCAGCCTCTCGCGAATCGTGCGAATACACCCGCGCCAAACAATGCTTCGTCGCAGCGGAGACGACACCGACACGATGGAACGCATCATCGTGGCAAATGCAGACCAGCTCCTCATGGTTGTTGCTGCTGCTTCCCCGGAGCCTCGGTTGCGCCTGATTGATCGGTACGTAGTTGCCGCGCTGGATGCGGGCCTGACCCCCCTGATGTGTGTGACAAAAACAGACTTGGCGTCTGGGCACGAACTCCTCGAATACGCCCGGGCCCTCAACATCGGTGTGGTGCAGAGATCACCCTCCGCACCAGCACTCGACGCATTGAATTCTCTTCTGACAGGCCACACCACCGTGCTGGTGGGGCATTCGGGAGTGGGCAAGTCGACCCTTGTTAATGATTTGGCTCCCAGTGGGAATCGTGCGGTGGGACACGTCAACGAGGTCACCGGGCGCGGGCGCCACACTTCTTCCTCCAGTGTTGCTCTTCCTTTGGCAGGAGGTGGGTGGATTATCGACACCCCGGGCGTTCGGTCCTTCGGGCTGGGCCACGTATCGCCCGCTTCCTTGGTGTCGGGGTTCCCCGACCTCGAGTATCTAACTCTGACCTGCCCAAAGGCGTGTTCCCACGAATCCGGTTCCAGCGAATGTGCGCTTGAACAAGCCCTCACCAGTGGCGCTTTAGACCCAACCCTTTATTCCCGCGCACAGTCCCTCCAGCGCCTCATGGGCACTTTGCACCAGGGCGCACAGACGGACTGATAAGCAAGGCAACTCTTCGCTGCTCTACTACCCTCGGGATGTGACGACTTTCACGATGAGCGACGACTTAGCGCTGGCCCGGGCGGTGGCAGCCAATGCGGACTTAGTTTCTCTCAGCCGCTTTCACGCCCAGGATCTCGTGGTGTCCACCAAACCCGATCGCACACCCGTCACGGATGCGGATACTGCGGTAGAGGACATCATTACCTCCATGATCCTTGCTTCGCGCCCCAACGATGCGGTCCTCGGGGAGGAGAGAGGGTCGACTTCACACACCATTGGCCAACAACCAGGACGACAGTGGATTATCGACCCCATCGACGGAACAGCAAACTTTTTGCGAGGGGTCCCCATTTGGGCGACACTCATTGCGTTGGCTATCGATGGAGACCCTGTGGTGGGGGTGGTCAGCGCACCCGCTCTCGGCCAGCAATGGTGGGCAGCGACCGGTCGCGGCGCCTGGACAAAGCGTGATAGTCATTCCGAGGCACAGCCCCTTTCCGTAAGCGCGGTGGCACAACTGAGCGACTCCATCGTCAACTACAACTCTCTGCCCGGTTGGATAGACGACAATCGAGAAGCACAGGTTCGGGCTTTGGCGACATCTGCTTGGAGAGCTCGCGCTATCGGTGATTTCTGGCCCTACATGATGGTGGCAGAAGGCTCGATGGACGTATCCGGAGAGGCCGACCTTCAGCCCTATGACATGGCGGCGTTGGTGCCCATCATTCGAGAAGCGGGGGGTCGATTTAGTTCCCTTGATGGTGATGACGACATTTGGCATCACACCGCTCTGGCAACCAACGGCCTTCTGCACGAGGATGCCCTAAGGCTCTCGCGAAAGAAGCCCGAATGACAGGAATATCGCGTCCCACGCTGCTTCAGGTGGGGTTACTCACACTGAGCATTCTGTTTCTCAGCAGTTGTTCTCCATCGCCCTCCCCTGCCGCTGACCCAGCCGAGCCATCGGGGGAAGAGGGTTCCAACACAGGCTCGAAGACGCTGGTGAGCGTCTTCGAGCTAGCCTTAGGCGCCTGCGTGAATGACCAATTCCTGCCAGAAGGTGCCGATATGGATGTGGTGGAAGTGGTGGAGTGCGAGCAGCCCCACGAAGCGGAGTTGTTTGCGAAATTGGCACTTACCGAGGACTCTTACCCAGGAACTGATTACCTGATTAACGAGGGTGGGTCTCGCTGCCAAGACGCGTTTGGCGACTTCGTTGGACTCGATTTCACGGAGTCCGTTCTCGATTTCACCTATTACTACCCCACCCCCAGCAGCTGGGTGGATGGCGATAGAAGCATCTATTGCTTAGCGATTGACCCTGGACTCAAAACCACGGGGTCCTTATTAGGAGCCAGAAGATGACCGAGCCCAGCATCATTGTGATCGGAAATGCCAACGTAGACGTCACCACCTATGTCCCCCACACCCCGGGACCAGGGGCCACTGTGTTGGGTACTGACTTCAGTGTCGGAATGGGTGGAAAAGGAGCGAACCAGGCAGTCGCAGCATCCCGTGCAGGAGGCCACGTTGCCTTTGTCGGGCGAGTCGGCACGGATTCTTTTGGTGAAATGATGCTCGAGACCCTGGGAGGGGAAGATCTGGACCTGAGTAGCCTGAACCAGGTCCACGGTCCTTCCGGGGTTGCCACGATTTGGGTTGAAAGCAGTGGGGAAAATCGTATTGCCGTTTTTGCTGGCGCATCAGCAAGCCTGACGGGGGCAGAGGCAGTCCACCATCTTGCCGGTTTTCGTCAAGCGCACATCGTCGTCAGCCAGCTGGAAATACGCCAGGAAGTTATCGCGGAATTTCTCTCTGCCGCCCGCGACAAGGGGATGACAACAATCCTCAACACAGCACCGTATTCTCGCCTTGACCCAAGGATTCTGAAAAACACGTCGTGGCTCATCGCTAACGAGAGCGAGATGGCAGAGCTGTTGATCGACGGCGGTGTCGACTCCCATCCGACCGTGTCACCGGAGGTGATGGATCACACCTTTGCAGACTGGTCCGCACAACTCGAGTGCAGCCTTATTGTCACACTCGGAGGAAAGGGAGCGATTGCGTGCCACGAAGGTGTCGTGTTCCGCGTCGAGGCACCAGCCGTGAAAGCCCTGGACACGGTGGGGGCAGGGGATTGTTTTGTGGGATTCTTTGCGGCAGGGCTTGATGAAAACCTGACATGGCAAGAATCCATTACTCGCGCTGTAGGCGCGGCAAGTGACAGCGTGACGAGGCTAGGTGCTCAGTCCTCGTACCCCACAAGGCCAGCACAGCGCTGAAAAAGGAATTCCATAACGCACCAATGGTGGAGATGCCGGGAATCGAACCCGGGTCCACTACTTCGAACCACAGTCTTCTACGGGCGTATCTTGTGAAAGCGTTCTGCTCGGCCCCGTTCTTTGTCACAAGCACCTAGAACGACAGGCCCAGCATCAGAAAAAGTCCCGATAACCCCTGACACACAGGTCATCAGCAAGCCTCTTAATCGACGCCAGTATCTGAGCCAGAGGCCCTCTCAGTCTGACGGACTTGTCCGCTGCTTAGGCAGCGAGAGCGAAGTCGGTGCGCTTTGTATTGGCACCTATAGTTTGCAGAGGACGTTTACGAGATAACTCTGCATTCTCGGCCCGCTTCCCTGTGGACACTCAAGTAATGTCGAAACCGATCATCCCCTTGGAGTCCCACCAAATGGTGGAAGCGATTGGTGCGCTATGGAATTGAAAGGGAACAGGTGCTTTCGCACTCCCCCACTATAGAACCCCGCGGGGACAAAGAACTTGGAAAGCCCCGGGTACTCAAGCCCACGAGAAGCCTTAGTCGCCGAGAGAGCGCCTGGTAGACATAGCCCGCTGTGCTTCGCGATCATCTTGCTTCTTGCGCAACGAATGGCGTTTGTCGTATTCTTTCTTGCCCTTTGCCACGGCAAGTTCAACTTTCGCACGCCCATCGAGGAAATAGAGCCTCAAAGGAACCAGGGTGTAACCACCGGCGGTGATGCGGTGTGCGAGTTTCGCGATTTCTTGTTTGTGCAGCAACAGTTTCCTCTTGCGCCGAGGGGGATGGTTGGTCCATGTGGCCTCGGTGTATTCGGGAATATGCACGGCCTCAAGCCAGGCTTCCCCGCTATCGATCGTGGCATAGGCATCTACCAAGGATGCGCGACCCGCGCGAAGAGACTTGACTTCCGTGCCGCTGAGGACAATCCCCGCTTCTATGGTGTCTTCAATGTAGTAGTCATAGCGCGCTTTACGGTTGGTGGCCACCACTTTTTCGCCTGACTCTTTCGGCATGGTTTCACCACCTTTTTTTCAACGCGATCTGCGCGGGAGGCTACTTCTCCCGCCAGCCCCACAGTCTAGCGCCAGGGGTTTTGCGCCCATCAGGCTCTAGGCCCGGAGATAACGGGTGATGGAGATGTAGGAGGCAATCACAGCCAAGCCGATACCCGTGGCAAAGAGTAAGGGCATGGTGGCGATTGCGTCAGAGGTTTGAATAAACACTGTTGCTGGCAAAGCATCCGCAAGATAGCCCTGAACAAATACCCGCACAATTCCCCACAGCGCCAATGACGCCAGCGCTGCCCCGAGCGCGGCGGCAACGATGCCCTCCAGCACGAAAGGGGTCTGAATAAATCTGTTCGAGGCCCCCACAAGCCTCATAATCGCAAGTTCCCTTCTGCGAGAGAACGCACTCAACCGAATGGTGGTGGCAATCAACAACGCTGCGGCAAAAAGCATCAGAGAGGCGACCGAAACAGCCGTCAAACTTCCTGCGTTCAGCACGGCAAAGATCTGGTCGAGGTAGCTGCGCTGATCAACAACGCTTTCTACCCCGGGGAGCCCTGAGAGGGCTTCAAAAATCAGCTCACTTTGTTGGGGATCCACCAGGTTGATCCAGAAGGTTTCGGGAAGAAGCTCTGGCGAAACCAAATCCACTACGGCACTATCGGCGAATTGCTCCTGAAAGTTCGCAAAAGCTTGGTCCCGATCTTCGAAGTAGTAGCGGTCGATGTAGGGGGCAAGGGTCGTGGACTGTAGACGCTGCTCAATCACCACCTTTTGGTCCGCGCTTGCTGCTTGCTGGTCGCAGTCACCGAGTGTCGAGAAGTCAGTACACATATAGACCGCGACTTGGGCGCGGTCAAACCAGTAACTCTTCATCTGGTTGATTTGAGCCTGAAGCAAAATCGCGGTTCCCACGAAAGTCAGCGAAATAAAAGTGACAAGAACAATCGAGACCACCATGGAGAGGTTTCGTGAAAGCCCCGCGAACACTTCGCGAAGGACAAATCCCAGTCTCACGCCCGAAGCTCCCAGGGGAAGGGAGATGCCACCGTGTCAGGATCACTTACGCTCTTCACCGGAAGCTGGGCTGGCTCTGTCAGCGCATCCGAATCAGTGATGATCGGAATTGGCGCGGTATCCAGTTCACCCAGCGGTATCGCACTGGTTTGGTAACCGCCCTCGTGCTCATCACGAACCACTCGACCACCAGCAATCTCAATGACGCGACGCTGCATCTGGTCAACGATTCCCGAGTCGTGGGTCGCCATAATCACCGTGGTACCCGACGCGTTGATTCTAGAGAGCACATTCATAATTCCAGCGCTCGTGGCTGGATCGAGATTTCCGGTCGGCTCGTCCGCCAGCATGATGGCTGGCTTATTCACCGCCGCCCGGGCGATCGCCACCCGTTGTTGCTCACCACCAGAAAGCTCATGGGGATAGTTTTAGATTTCTGGGCGAGGCCCACGGTTTGAAGAATATCGGGCACTGCTTCATGAATAAATCCCGCACTCTTGCCGATAACGCGGAGGGTGTAGGCGACGTTGTCAAACACGGTTTTTTGGGGCAAAAGCCTAAAGTCTTGGAACACAACACCCAGGCTTCGACGAAAAAGAGGCACTTTACGGCTGGAGATTCTCCGCAGATCTTGACCGAGGACGTGGATTTCTCCAGCGCTGGGTCGCTCCTCTTTGAGGATCAGACGCAGGAAGCTAGATTTTCCAGACCCCGAAGCCCCCACAAGGAAAACAAACTCTCCCGCGGCAATATTGATGCTCACATTGTTCAGGGCGGGTTTGGGCGCACCCCTATACATTTTGGAGACGTCTTCGAAGAGGATCATGTCGCCCTCAGCCTAGATTCCAGGGGCCTGCAAACCCTTCTACGACACTCGATCGGCACTCTTGCGCCAGCGGATACCCGCTTGCAAGAACCCGTCCAAATCGCCATCAAAAACGGCGCTTGGGTTGTTGACCTCGTGCTCTGACCGAAGGTCTTTCACCATTTGGTAGGGGGCCAACACATAGCTGCGCATTTGGTCGCCCCAGCTGGCCGTGATGTTCCCAGCAATTTCTTTTTTCTTTGCCGCCTCTTGCTCTTTAGCAATCAACAGCAGGCGGCTTTTCAGCACTCGGAGGGCTGCCGCCCTGTTCTGAATCTGGCTTTTTTCGTTCTGGCAACTGACCACGGTTCCGGTCGGTAAATGGGTAATACGCACCGCAGAGTCTGTTGTGTTCACCGACTGGCCGCCAGGGCCAGATGACCGGAAAACATCAACACGCATATCTGATTCGGGAATCTCGATTTCAGTGGATTCTTCCATCAGGGGAACCACTTCCACCGCCGCAAAAGAGGTTTGGCGCTTCCCCGCTGAATTAAACGGACTCATCCGCACCAGGCGGTGGGTTCCCGCCTCCACGCTGAGGGTTCCAAAAGCGTAGGGGCCATCGATTTCGATCGTGGCACTCTTAATCCCCGCTTCTTCGGCATAGCTGGTGTCGAGGACAGCGACAGAATACTGATGGGCTTCTGCCCACCTCGTATACATCCGCAGCAACATTTCAGCGAAATCTGCAGCGTCAACGCCGCCAGCGCCCGCTCGGATCGTGATGATGGCCGGGGAGGCATCAAACTCGCCATCCAACAGGGTTTGGATTTCCATCGCTCCCAGCAGAGTTTCGAGCTGATCGAGCTCTTGTCTGACCTCTGCAACAGAAGCTTCATCATCTTCTTCATTGGCCATGTCGATGAGAACGTCAAGATCGTCAAGGCGGGAGCGAACATCAACAATCCGAGAGAGTTCGCTTTGGCGGTGGCTGAGGGCACTCGTGATGGACTGCGCCCGTTCGGTATCCCCCCACAAATCGGGTTCGGAAGCGAGTTTAGAAAGGCGGGCTATCTCCTTGGCCAAAGCTTGTGGGTCTA
>FUWD013364581.1_pt3 | contig 26818 bp, 30 predicted proteins | sample 1063281 | NCBI WGS metagenome assembly FUWD01 (sample SAMEA79048168, study PRJEB19326) | metagenome | biome: marine | reverse complement strand
GTTTTAGGTTTTATGTTTGTCTTGATTTGAAATCGTTCTAAACCTAAAATTTGTGGTAACTTTTTAAACCCAATTAAGGAGAGAAGCATGTCAATTCAATCTGTTCAGGCAAATAGTGTGATGCCTTACTTTGAGCATTACAAGGGATTTGAGGATCAAATGCATCAAGTGATAAATCAACTAGATGTAGAATCTATTAAAGATTTGGTTTCAAAAGGGGCTAACCCTAATCAAAAACTTACTTTAGATTTTGATAAAAGTAATAAAGTGTACCTTTTGACAACCGATAATGCAGCTTTTGCAAAGGTGACTCTAAAATTTTTAACAGAATCTATAGATACGGATTGCTTTACTGATCAACAAAGAGAAATTATTTCTAAAATAATAGACTTTCTCTCAGAGGGGAATGTTTTTTCAGATCAATTTTACAAGTCTTTTGTAGCAATATTCAAAGAGGGCCTGCCTTTCTTCGTAACGGGAGAGTCGCTTGAAATCTTCAGGAACTGGGAAACAGAACTTTCATTGTTTGCTTTTGCTGTAGAAATTCGAGATTTAGACTTAATACGTGTGCTGGTCGAATCTGGAGTTGATATAAAGTTCAATGAATCAAAGTTGGGCAGTTTTTTTGAGCCAGGTTGCTTTACTCAAAGAAACATCGAAATGATTAATTATATGTTGAGTCAATCCTACCCACTAGAAAGTTTGTTGGTGAAAGAAGAGACATTTGAAAAAATAATTGAAGAAACTAAGGAAGAAGGGGACGAGCTTCTTCTCTCGTTTTTAAAGGGACAGGGAATATACTCAGATGTAACTGTTAAAATCGAAAGCCTTGATCATAAGGTATAGCTAAACCACTGAGGAAACCCAAAGTTAACAAAAAAGTGTTGATCAGGCTTTGGCGATATATGTTGGGTTTCCTTTTTTAGGATCAAAACTGTTGTATACAAGTAGGTTTGGGATGCATTTTATAGCGGAAGTAAAGTCTTCGTTTCTAAATTTTCGAATAAGAGGAAGAGCATCTAGGTCTGAATACTGCCATTTTTATTTAATGATTTTTGTATTAATCATTTTGCTCTTACCTATTTTGATCCCAATTTTTCACATGCAAAGTCTATTGTTTCTGTTGGAATTGTAATGCTTGCTCTATCACTTCCTCTAGTAGTATCAGGATTTTTTTAGCAATAAGAAGGCTGCATGATCTCAATCTTTCAGGATGGTACTGGCTTCTACTTGCTGTGCTAAGTCAGATAGGGATTGGACTCTTTATTCAATTTTTTTTGATGTGTAAAAAGGGAACAAAAGGACCTAATAGATTCGGGAATGACCCGATTCAAAATGATAGTGTTTTAGAGTCGTAGTTCTCATCATAAAAATCCTCATTTATTAAGTGCGTATATTTTTGATTTTTTATCTTGAAGCGACTGTTCGAATTCATCCATCAAATTTGTATAAGAAAAGAGGTCGACATTTCTCATAAAGAAAATCTGGTTATTATGAAGTGAATATGAGTCTCGGCGATCAATAAAAAAAGAAACTACTTTTGTGTACTCTTGAAGAGTTTCATGTAAAACGTCAAAAGTTGATTGTAAGACTTCTGGGTCCCTTAGTATCAACGAGTCGTGAAGGCCTTTAATAAATTTCCGTTTAAGTAGCCTGGAGTCATATTTAATTTTAGACTTTTTCATTTGAACTTCTAATTCGAGAGCTATTTTTTTGATATAAGGGTCTTTAGAAATAGAGTCAAAGCTTGATACCTTAGACTTTATTTGAGATTCTTTCTGAATTAATCGTTGTTCTAAGTCTGCTAAATACGTAACTATTCTTTTTAGATTTTTTGAATTTTTATATGATTTAAAATCTAACACATACTTATTCAGAGCTGTATTACAAACTTCATCAACCAAATCAGCAAGTTCTTTAAAGTAGGGGTTGTTTTCATGTTTTACTTTTTCAATACTTTCTTGAATTAAACGAAGCTCTTCTTTTGAAAACGACTCCGACTTATTTGGGAAGGATTGAAATTTAGGGGGAGAGCCTGATGATAAAAGTGATAAAACTGTGAAAGCGGATATCAACAACATGGGGCTATTCTAGCATTGCTGAAAAATTGCTTTCAATAGAGAATTGAGTTGAAAGTTTTTGACCCTAAAGTTGTAAACAGTCTCCACAGAATAGTTTTAAGGTAGTCACATACTACCTGAAAAAGTTAACTCAAATGAAAAAGAGCCTCAAAGAAAAATTAATGGCCCAGATATGAAACTAAATCATGCTGTTTGTGACCCTCAATCCTCTAATGAAAGATCTGGAAAACGATTTCCTAGTTTTGAGCACGATATAATCGATGCAGGAGCTAAAAGAGAAAAAAAGAAGGTAGAACAAAAGTGGAAATGTCCATATTGTAATCTCTGGTGGCCGATTGGGAAGCCATGCGATAATAAGAAATGTCCGAGCAAATGGTAAAAGTAAAATATAAATGAGCTCTAAAAAAAGCTTTGCTAAGAAACTAATGAAGCTGATGAGTTTTCTTTTTTCCGGATTTTTCATTGCTGTTTTGTTCTGGCAGTATAGTCAGAGCAGAGCAGTTTCATTGGAGTATTTAGATCAACAAGGAACAAAACATGCTTTTTCCCTGACAGTAAAAGATCATAAAAGGCTGACTGAGCTTATGCAAAAACTTTTTGCTGAAACTAATTTTGCCTATACTATTTTAGGTTCCAAGCCAGTATCTTGGGCGACCTATCTGAATCCCTTGCCGCTATCTAATTGGGGACAGTTTTCTGAATCATTTTCAGAGTACCATCGTACGCTACGCTCTGGATGGAAAACTTGGGAGAAATATCAGCATCTATTTCCCTCAACACATTTTGTAGCAAAAAGCTCTAATAATCCTGGATGGACTTCAATCGTAATTATTAACGAAGATCGATTTAACGATGTTGTTAATAAAAATAAGAAAGACTTTCAAGAGGTACTTTGCCGAGAGATAGTAGATGGATTTCAACTAATTAGAGAGGCAGAAAATGGTTCCCTTATGGACGAAGTATTGGAAGGACATCAGGCGCTTATTGGAATAGTGCTTGGTTATGGAAGAGATAATTCTTGGCAATTTCTCGAAGGTTGTAAAACTCGTACGCCTATTGGTTGGGTTTGGGGAGAAGAGATTAGCTATTTCGGTAAAGAGTTTGAAGAATTTATAGAATCGGATGTCTCTTTAACGGATTATTATTTATCACTCTATTCTTGCCCAAGTTTCGCAGGTGACCCAAACTCTGAAGAATCATTGGCACTGAAATCAGAATACCTTTTGATAAAACAAAAAGTAATAGAATATTACAAAGGTAAAGATTTTTTGGAGGCAACATTAAGCTTACTTGCTGGGTATCATCCCTAGAGTGATTTCTGAGAGATTAATCCATCTGACGAGGTGGAAACCTATATCATTGAAGGCTCGCCTAATAACCTATTTATCAATCCTTATTAAGCCTTTGGGCCTTAGTAAAAGTGGTCTCGCAGGTGCGTCAGGCATCTCTAGAAATACTTTATATAGGATTTTAATAGGGGGAGTCGTGTTGTACAGCTTACATGGCAGTAAGGCTGTCCAAGGCTCTAGCTATAAGTCTCTTTTGGATTTGATGTTTTCATTCCATTTATCAACCCAAAACATGATATAAATTCCAAAGAAGATTAAAAGGAATCCAATTAAAATAAAAGGCATCAGGTTCATTCTCTCTGCGGCTGCTATCATGACAAAAGCGTTTAAGAAGGCTAAAGAAGCAACAGGAAAAGTTGTTTTGGAGGGTGGAATATTTTTGTTAAGTAACGAATTATATAGAGTATTTTGAATGCAGGAAGGATCATTTTGAGCTTCTTGCATAAGAAAAAAGGTCGTTGTTCTTTTAGTTTTGATATCAAATCCTAAACAGATTCCATTTAGTACGGAGAGAGCGATACCTAAAAAGGAAACTTCAAGAAGAGCTCTAGTTGTGTGGGGCGCTAAAATAACCCAGATTATTGAAGCAATCAAATAGAAAATAAGTAGAACCCAATAAGTTGTTAAGAAGGTTTTCTGCAGATTAAGACGGAATTTAACTCTTTTTTCAAAGGTTTCATTTAGGCTCCATATAGGTTTCCCTACTTCATGGGTTTCTTGTTTATTAACCGTTTTGGAGGAATTAGAGGAGGGGAGTATTGCTGGATTTGTTGAGTAGTATTCTTCCAACTTTTTTTGGTTTTTATTGATGAAAAAACCGCCAAATATAATATAGCTACTAAATATATAGATGAATAAGATTAAGTGGCTGGAATATACCCTCACAGAGAGAATGTAAAGAACTAGCATGTTGAGTATAACGAGGATCAAAACAGGCATGAATCTGCGTCTTAAGGAAAGAGAGCTTTTAAATTCATTGAAAACCTGATTTAATTTGGCTTTAGATTCTTCCGTTTCAATTTTTTTTTCTTGATCAAGAATTTGAAGAGTCTTTTTTTTACTGTGGATGTCAAAAAGAATCAAAATCCCCGAGATTAGAGCTATTAAAGCTCCAAGTACGGCTATTTCTTCAAGATCTCTATTCAGATATTCATGATGAAGAAACCAAATTACAGATAGTGTGATATATAGGGCCAATAGCACCCAATAGGTGACATGTGCAATTCTTTGAAAAGCTAGTTTTTTTCGATAGCTATTTAAGAGGTAGTCTAATTTTTTTTGGGAATTTTGATTCATGAGTATTTCTCCTCTTAGAGCCAAGGTGAGACTTTTCGTTTTATTAACATAAGTTCAAATTAATCAAAAGCGATATTAAATGCTATATATAGTCTGTAGAAATGTCTGATGCATCCACATATGCTCACGGGATATGACAACAATTAAAAAATTTAAATCTAGTGAAAGGTTGAAGCTGAAGAAAGCCTTTGGGGCTCTGGTCCGTAATCGTCGGCTTAAGCTTGGTTATTCTCAGGAAAGCTTGGGCTTTGAATCAGGTCTACACCGTACCTATATAGGATCTATTGAGAGAGGGGAGGCGAATGTCTCTCTTGAAAATTTAGCTGTGCTAGCCTTAACGCTGGGCTGTGAAATTAAAGACCTTCTTCCGAGCTTTTAAGATTGAGATTTTTCAGACGTGGATTGGGTCCAAATTTATTTTCACCTTCATTGCCTTTTTTGAGCATTAGGATGAGATACACAATGATGAAATTGCATAATAAAATCCATTTGGTCTCTTTAGAAAAATATCTGGATATGTTTATTGCAAAAGAAATTAAAAAGAGTCGCCATGCTGAAAGATTTATATCATGAAATCGACGGACCTTAACTGCAATCATTGGAATGAAGGTGAAAATAAATTTGAGAAGCAGCTTATTAAATGAGTTCGACTATTTCAAATTACAGTTGCTTTTTTAGGATCTAAAGATTATTGATTGATTATATCAATTATAAATGATCTGATCCAATCAGATTGAAAAATTACATTCTGTTTCCCAGATCACCTTTATGAAATTATGCTAAAAAGTCTTAAAAAGCACTTTTGTCAACTTAGAGAACATCTTCTCCTTATCCTAGATGCGCATAATGAGCCTCCCATTATTCATTCAAGTAAAAGACACCTTGGAATATTTGCTACTTTAAGTGGCTATTTATTTTATGCGGTCTATACCATCAATTACCAAGATTTTTCTTTCAAAACTAAAGGAGTAAATAAGGAGTATACTTCGTTCTTTGAAATGACACTATTTTACTTTGTTATGGCAGTCGTATCATGTGTATTTTGTTCTTTAAAGGGCAAGGAGTACTTCAAATGCAAAAAACCAAGTTTAATTTTTTACAGAGGGCTACTCGGAGTACTCCTTCTGTGGGCATATTCTCTTGCGAGAACATGGACTTCTAATGTTGATAATTCGATGCTTTATAGTACAGATGCATTATGGATAGTAATTTTGTTAGCCTTATTTGGTATGAAATCTCCTCTACTAGCGTGGCTTGGAGTTTTAATAGGCTTTTTTTCAATTGGGTTTATTTGGTGGTTTGACTTTTCTTCAATATATGACATTGTAGGAGGAGGATTAGGAACACTGTCAGGAGTCTTATTGGCAATAATCACTTTTATGACAAGGTATATGGTTCGTCGAGACCCACCTTTAAGGATAATGTTCTACAATTCGCTGATAGGTGTTGTGCTTTTTGGGTTGATTACATGTTATTTCGGTATGAGGCATGGTTGGCATCTTCCAAATCCTTCTTTTATACCAGTAGCTATTTTTGAATGGTATCGCATGGGCAGTAGCATTGTTTTTCTTTTTGGAAGCATTTTATACAACCGAGTCTCATGTAATTGGAGCTATATCATTATTACTCCCATTTTTTGTCGAAACGTTAAATTGGGTAAATAATGGTGAAATTGTTAGCTGGAAAACTATGTTAGCTACGGTTGTTTCAAGTCTAGGAGCTATTTTAGTAATAGTTTCTTCGTATAACGAAGATAAAAAACATAAAAGGGCCGCAGGCCAAAAACAATATAAAATTCCAGAAACAGTTGAAGACGAGGAATTTGATTAAAGTGAAAAAAAAATTTATTTATAAACTGTTATATAGTCTTCTTCTGTAAAAAATTCATATGTTCCTTCTGAATTCTTACATTTATTCACAAATTGAGTTATCTCTTCTTCAATCTTTTTCTTTTTTGAATCTGAGGCGTTTCCATATTCTTCTGGAGTAAAACAGTTGTCAATTACGAATAATCGCACAAGAGTAATAAATTTTTTCCTGTCCTGAGTGACGTATTTACATTTCATTTTTTTAGTATAATATGAAATGGAAGTAATCTGAAGTATGGTTTCTACATCTTTACTATGAGAATAGGCAGGATTAATCATGGAGCATAGTAGGTGGAAATTTCCCCTTGGGGCAACCATGGCAATAAGACCTTGGCCTGATGGATTCAACAATGAATAAATTTTAAGTAGAACAGAATGCCATTGAATTTTAGGAATGTGATAGAGCATGTGAGAGCAGAGGATAAAATCATATTTTGTACTAAAATTGACAGATTCAAAGCTATCAATAACAAACTCAGTTGAATTCGGGAATAGCTGTTTAATTTTTTCATACTCAGGTAAGTAGCTTTCATTCGAATCTATAAAAGTTGCCTTTTTAAAATATTGTGCAAGCGTTATTGCAATATCCCCGGGTCCTGCTCCAATGTCTAAAAAAGTAGAATAATTGCTCCCAGGTAATATGTTCTTTTTAATATAAGAACTTATTTGTAAAATATGTTCAGAAATAGAGCCAACATCTTTTTCTACCAGTTTATACAGCTCTGGGTCAAAGTTGCTTGCTAATTGCTGTTTTTGATGATCTAATGCCATAATTAGAGTGCCTCATTAAATTTAAAAGAGTAAAGGCGAAGGTCCATTTTAGAACTTTTATTTTCATATATGGGAACAATCGTCTTAGCTTCTAGCTTCATATCATACCGATTTTCTGCTGCAAATTTTTTAATCAAATTAATTCGAGCAATATTTCCTGTTCCAAGCAATAAAGCACCATTTGGTTTGAGATGCTTTTTCCCTTCTTTGAAAAATTTTTTTAAAGAAGTATATTCAAAGTCAAAAACAGATAAAGAAAGCTCGTCAGTTTTTGGGGTCTTAGTTTCAATGAAATTAAAAGGATGATTCCAAAATATTACATCATACTTTGAGTTCTTGTTTATTGGGCTAAATAAATCACCAGAAAACACCTCGAATCTTAGGTCTAAATTCTTTCTGTTGAGTTTTAAGTTTTGAACAGCCTTCAAGTTGATATCTGTAGCAGTAACTGACTTTGCTCCATTTATCTCAGCAAGGCATGAAATAACTCCCGACCCAGCACCAATTTCTAAAAAATCTTTCCCTTGAATATGTAATAAAACTACTTTTGCAAACCAGGAAGTGTCAGAAGATATGGAAGGGGAAAAAACACCTGGAAAAATTTCAAACTTTACACCTTGAATATAAACTGTATGAATAGAGTTCTTCTTTTTATGCTCATCTAAGAATTTATTAGTAAGGTTGGCCCAATATTTTTTTGATGGCATAAGTATTTACCGTTTGAAAACTTCTAGTATTTTTTGTTCCATGATAAACTTGCCATTCGGGACATTTATTTTTAGCCAATCAATAATTTCCCGTTTATGATGAATAAATTCACGAGGCGATAGGTCAAAAAAGAGTCTTAGTGATTCATATAATTTTTCATAACAATCAAATGGAATTTCCACGTCTAATGTATGTTCAAAAAACTCTTTGTTCTCAAGATTCTTTAGTAATTTGTAGTATGTTAAATTATTTGGCAAGCTAGCCATGCATGAAAAAGCTTCCTTTAAAGGACCGTAATGGTGGCCTGGTCCATTCACTACAAAAAAAGCAGATCCTCCAGGGTTCAAATTCATTAAAGATTTGCTGATCCCTTCTCTTAAATCATTAAAGTAGTATATAACGTGAGATAAAATGGCAGCATCAAATTTTTCTGAAAGATCGAGGCCTTCAAAACAATCGTTCAAAAATTCTACATTTTCTGGCAATTCTGTTAGATAGTTTTCTTTCTCTACAATTAAATATCTTGTAACAATTGATGATAGAGCTTGAGCAAAAATAGGAGTTGTTCCCATCCCTACTTCAATTATTGATCTAAATTTTTTGTTCTCTATTATTTCATAAAGTTTGGAAATTAACTTTACTTTCTCTGTGCTGGTGGATAGCAAGTTTTCATACCAATCGGCTTCAAATCGTAGCACTGTCTGAGTATTCATAAATTATTTCACACACAATTATAATAACATAAATTCAGTCTAATATAATAAATAATAAAGTTCAAGCATTATAATCAACTTCGAAAAAAAGACTATTTATATAATTGTTCCATACTTAATTTGTTATTAAATTAATTTATGCAAGTATAGTTATTTATTGACTGTTTTTGATTTTATCACCTGATTAAACGCTTTTATTGTTTTAAATTTGATAAAATGTAGGTTATAATTTTTTAATTGAGAAAACGTACTCATAATTTTCAGAACCTGGAGTCAATTAAAGTTTTTAACTTTATGTTTTTATAGCTTTTTTTGTAAATGGAGTATAAGATTATATTATTAAGGCACACTAAATCAAAAAGTTAGTGTTATGTGTATCCCAATAAGTGAGGAGGGTAAAAATGCAAATACAGGGCAAAATAGAGAGTCAAGAAAAGTATTATATGACTACGGCCAAAATCGAAAATCGAGAATTAAAATTTAAGTCAAAAGATGATTTTGCTACTGCAATGGCAGACGGGTTTTTTCGAATTAAAATTCCAGAGGATTTAAATATGAAGCCTGGAAAAATTTTTGCAGAGACATTTCCTTCTAACACACGTTATAATCTTTTTGGGGCGCTGGATGTAGTTAATGGTTACTTTCAAAGCAAGCAAGCGCAAACAGTTCGCTTTAGCTTAGAGAGTGATAATTGGGATAAGTGTCATATAGATCAAAAAGAAGTAAAGGGTTCACCTAACTATTCTCCTGAGATACAAGAAATAGGTTATCAGATGACTGAGATTGGAGTTTTGGTACTCCAAAACATTTTAGTTCAGCATGGCCTGCCTGAAAAACATTGGTTTAAAGCAACAGGTGGAAGCTCTCAGAAAGAAGGGTCTAATTTTTTGCTTTTTAATTGTTATGATCCTAAAAAAATGGGTGTCAAAGAAGGGCTTGGAGCCCATAAGGATTTTGGCCATGTAACTGTTCTATATGCTATTGAGCCAGGCTTAGAAGCTCAAATAGAGGGTGTTTGGAGACAAATTGTTCTTGAAGACGGTTATTTCACAATAAATTTTGGATATTCGTTAGAAAAATTATTACCAAGTGTAAATGCGTCTAATCATCGCGTCCTGTTTCAAAAGGAAAAGGTAAGAACATCTATCGCAGCTTTTATTGGCTCCCGTGTGGGCCCTTATAGATCTCATGTTCAATCAGAAGATGATGAAGGTTGTGTCTATGATTGGAATGTTGAAAAAAACGAGCTGGTAGGTAGAGAAACATCAATTAATTTTTTTGAAAGATTAAGCAATATGCTTTATGGACCTAACTAATTAAGGATCAAAAATTAAGCAATATTTAAAATAAAAGAATTGATTAGTATCAATTCAAAAATTGTGCAGTAGCTCTTTTGAGGTAATTAAATATGCAGGTATTGGACTTTGTAAAAAATCAATTCATTTGAGCGTTTCCAATAGTTGCGTGAATTCCTCTGATGAGGACTTTGTAATTACAAAATACAGCTCTAAAGCATACGATGCTTATGAATATAGTCAGAGAAGAGCTTGATAAAAAGTAATAACTTGCTCCAGAAACAAAGATAATTAGAGAAACAAACCAATTAGACAATTGATCTGCTGGGTTATAGAAAGTAGCGGAGTATCCCTGCAAAAGGCATCCCAATATTTTTACTCCTGTTAGGGTAGAAACAATTAAATATGGAGAAAAATGAGCCTTAATGGCTAGGAAAATCAAAAGTCCATCTATCAGATATTCTATAAACAGAGAACTCGCAGAGTAAAAACAAAAGAAATCTTTTTTAATGAAGTATTTGACCTTGAAGGTAGAACTGATTGAATCAGGTACGTGGGCTTTGAGAAATCGTTTGTAAGTGCGCTCCTCAAAGAAGATCGAAAAAAAATAAAACATGGTAAAAAGCTCCCATCCTATTATGTTGGGAGTTAATCGATTCATAATAAAATAGATCGCGAAAAGGCCACAGGAAATTGTTCCACTGGACAAGCCGCTGTAAAAATGAAAGAGGGCAGGGGAAAGGTCTATATCAATTTTTCTTTTCATAGAGAATTTCTTCATATTTTGATAGTCAGCCATAAGATTTACCTTTTTCTATTAGAGGCTCACTCTTTTGGCTTATCTGAAACTTGTATCCACAAAAGCATTGTGATCATAGCTATAATTTGGGAGCCTACGTAAATCGGAGTTAGCCCAGTTTTGCTTAACCATTCCGGCTTCAATTGACCAAGACCGTTGTATAGTATTAGGCAAATGAGTGCTGCAAAGGACTCTACAAGAGCAAAAGATAATCCTTTTCTTGTATTTGGTAAATTTTTAATTTTTTCCCAGTTCATATGTTTAATTATCCTTTTACACTATTTTTATTTCGCTATTTTGAGCTAATTTGATCTTCCCTAGTGCTAAAAAATTACCCAACAGGCCTTTGGTAAGGATAACGGCAAGCACAATTTGAGGCACAGGTTCTAACTCTAGCATAACTACTGCCCAAAAGGCAGCTAAACAGATTATAAGAAATGATATGAATAATATAGAGTCGACTGACTTGAAGAGACAACAAAAAGCTTGAAAAGCTATTCCTATTGCTTTGGACCCAAAAAAGATGGGAAAAATAAGGTTATAGGGCAATGTTGATTTCAGTGCCCATTGAATGACTAGATAGTCTATCAAAATATCTAAAGCTACCCAAAAGAAACTCCAGTAAGTAATGGAATTCATAGGCCAGGTGATTTTTATATTTTCTGAAGAAATATCGCTCGTACTTATGCGAATCACGTCCTCTTTAAATATTCTATTCATCAGAATTTCGCCTGTAGCTAAGGCTATGATATAAAATAAAAAAGGGGAGGGGATTTCGCCTCCTTTTTGAGAGAAAAGAAATCCGAAGAAAGCCAAAAGCAAGCTATGTATTAGAATAGGAAAGCCATAGGATATACCAACTTGAAATGCATGGTTTTTTTCACTAAACTTGCCCTGAACATATTCTTGTGTGAGTTGGTAACTAGAGCCTTTCATGAGTTGTTTCTCCTTCAATTTTCACTGTAGCTGATATAATCATTTCCCGCTTAATTAGCACGAAAATGCACCCAAAAAAGCCTTTCATTGCTAGTATTTTGTAGGCTAATTTTGCATTGGGTATTAAGCCAAAACTTTGAGGAAACTGAACAGTTAAAAGAGAAAGAAGTAGAGCAAATATGCAAAAAATTAAGGTTGCTTTTGTCCCTATGTAATCAGAGAACCATCCTATTAATAAAGATCCAAAAATACGAGCAGAGGTCAGAACAAAAAAAGCAGAAAATAGGCTAATTCCGTAGTCAAGGCAGCTCATCACTAAATAAGATTCAACAAGACCTTCAGCAAAGCATAAACCAAAAAGAGGTGCAGAACTCTTATGTGGAACGATAATTATTTCTTGCTGGCTCTTTGGGTATAGTTTTCGGACTTTGCTTAGAGCAAGTTCATAGTAGATCAGAAGACCATCTAGAGCTAAACTTAAAATGCTACCCAGAGTTAACAAATTTCGAGTTAATTCAAAAAGGTTGAAGTGCTTCACTATAGCTATAGTAAGCAGAAAAATAATAGAAGTTAAGCAAGTGGAAACTCCGCTTAACAGCCCAAAAGGTATTTTAAAAAACTTTTTCCTAATTTCCGAATCCATAAAACTCCAAATAGAATGATCCGAAATTTAGTGGTTTTTTTAATTAAAAAGAACTAAAAAAGCCTCTTTTTTGGAAGAAAAGGAGGGGAATATAGTTGTTATAGGGCTAATATGGGTTATGGCTCAAATAGTTGAAATAAGAGGTGAAGAAAACTAGATTCTCAAGTCGTTTCTGAAACAATTATTCCCATGAAAGCAACAATGGCTCCTAGGACACTTATCAAGACATAAAATGTATATTTTGCCTTTACTGGAGTTATGGGGTGTCTTACTTTTAAAGGGCTTATTTCTGGCTTCTGGTCATCAAAGATGCCTTATTAAAAAGGCCTCAGTTGGTATTGAGATGTCATTATCGGGAGTTTTTTTGATTAAGGGAGCCTGTGAAAAGAGTGTTGCAACAACACAAACAACACATAGACTGAAGACAATGCAAAGAACACGAGAGACCCAATTCATATCCAAAACAATGAATAGAATAGGAGCTGCAGCTGGCAAAATGAAAAAGGCACTAAAAGTCATTAGAAAGGTTAGTATGAGATCTGTTAGGGTGACATGATTGAAAGTTCGACTTGCAGTTAAGGTTATCAAAGTAGTAAAGGAGGCCACAAAAATGGCATAATATAGGACTATTCTTTTGTCTGATATGGAGGCTTTTTTCATGGCGAACTCGTCTTTCCCTATCTTGAAACGCTTATAGCATGCTCAAATTTAAGTCTAGCGCTGAATTTAAATTATTTTGGATACAAAGTCCGTATTTTTCTTTAGGCGAGTTCTTGGAAGAAAAGAGGGGAATATAGACGTTAAAGCCCCAATATGGGTTAGGGCTCAAATAGTTGAAAATAAGAGGTGAAGAAAATTAGAAATGCCTGGTTTGGTTCATTTAATATCTACCTTGAGCAGGTGTTAAAGGGGCACAGCCAAATGTTGTTGATATAAAATCTCAAGCCTAATAAATACTAAAAGATATGCTAGAGCAAAGGTTGTTAGCCAATTTAAGGATTAATTAGGAGATAAATAGTGGTAGTTAGGAAAGTGAAAAATCTCTCTTTGTGGACCTTCTATTTAGGAGTCTTTCTTTTCATAAATCTGTTGTGCTTAGCGGCTTTATCTACAGTGGTTAATTTTCAAGACTTGGATCTTTTTAAAAAAGGATTTGTGATAATTGCCTTTTCAATAAATTTTTGTCTTCTCATGATTTTTCTTCGACTAATCCTATATTGTTGTCACTTCTGCACCACAAGTCTAAAAACAACAGTTTTTGCCTTTTCTGGAGTTATGGGGTGTGTTTGTTGTGGGTTTCTAGCTTATTATATCCCCGCCTTTGGGGTTTTTTCATGGTGTTTGTAAGAGAACTAATCCTTTCGTAGAACGATAGAAATAACAGAGCTTTTGAAGGGCTATTTGTTTTTACATGAAAAACTAGAATTCAAGATTCTAAATATTGAAGCATGTGAAAAGGTCCTATGTAAGCTTTTCGAAGCTGCAAGGGCCATATATCATGAAAAAACCGCCCGAACCCAAAATAAACATCCCTGCTAGGGAGCAAAAATTACAGTTTTTGACCAAACTGTTGTTGCAGGTTCTGATGATGAGAAGAACACTGAGGAAATAATCAGTGTTAGTCCTGCAAGAGCTATTAAAAGGTTAAAGAGATTCGAGGTTAGATGAAATAGAAGAAGTCCCCAAAATAGCACAGTTGATCCAAAAATAAGAACGGCGTCGCATTTAATTAATTTTTATTTGGAGTACAGTTTTTAAAAGAGGTGAAATTAAACTCAGCGCCGTTCCTAAAGTGAGTAGTGTTATAGCTAGTGCCCTATCCATGACTTTTCTTTAAATTTCCTTTTTTCCTTAGCTAAGGAGCAAGTAAATCTTATGATTACTTTTACTCCTATGTAGGAAATTATTTCTTATTGGTCAAGAAAGAGATGATTGTTTTTTTGTCTCTTTAGATGGGATGTTCATATTTCCTCTTATCACAACAAATACATTTCCAAATAAACCCTTCATGGCAATGAGCCCTAGAAGAGAAGCTTCATTGATCATACCTGGAATTATTAACAAAAGGAGGCATAGGAAACTTATTGTCAAAGAAGAGTAATAACAGACTCTTCTAGAAATATGGTCTGCTAAGCAGGAGGTTGCTGTGAGTAGGTGAATGAGCCTTTATTTTTTTAGCTCTTCGAACTCCTTATATGAGCTATAATGAAGAATGCAAGTTATTACCCCAATAGTAGCTCCGATAAGACCCAGTAAAACTTTGTGTTCACCAGCAGCTGAGTCTTTTCCGGCCAAAATCTTGCTCATCGAAAAACTAAGATAGTAAACGGATAATACTGTACATAGACTTCTCGAGACCACGATTTTTACGACTGAGAACTCGGACAGTACATTGTGAAAAAACCGATCGAAGGATGGCTTTTTCTTCTCTAGATTGATACCTTTCAAGACCAGTCGAACCACCTTCGTATCTAGATTTTTTGATCTTGTGTAATCTCTTGCCATGAGAAAAACCGCCGTCAACGCGAAGAGACAACCTAAAGGTTTGGCATAAGGAGCATCAGTCTTAGAAATGTAGTATAAGGGACCGAGACTTGCAACTATTTCGACGATTCCTACCATATTGTTCTTTTTGAAAATGTCTGCCAGTTGTTTGTACTCTATGGCCTGCGCTCGATGTCTACCGGAATCATTTAGGGTATCTAGAGCTTTTTCTTCATTTTGTGTTGTGATGGAGTTTTTCTTGGCCGTTAAAGGCTTGAGAGCCCCGTAATATTCTTTGCATGCAAAACCGCTTAGCGCGCATGAAAAGAGGACAATGAAAAGCTCTTTAGGAACGGCAAAGCTTGGAGAGAGTTCAATTAGGAACTGATATGTCAAATATCCCAAAATACCGAAGGCCAGTAAGCCCACCACAAGCCTCGTTAGCAAAATCTGTTTTAGGTTAAACTTTTCGAGGATGTCGTGAAAAAACTTAAAGCCACCAGCTTGTTTTTCGATTTCTAGTCCATCGACAATTGTTTGTGATTTTTTCCCCTCAATACTACGAAATTTTGATATGTTTCGGAAAAAATAAAAAATTGAAAGGAAAAGAAGAATAGGGGCAGCAATTTTATATAGACCTATCTGTGCAGGCTTCCAAGAAAAAAGAACTGTGATTAAGCTGAATTGCATGAGCGCACCAGCAAAATCCAGCTTTTTTTCCAACTTGCAGATGGAGAGATATTCACTTGTTAAATTTTCATAGGTCTTACTTTTGTTCATGTTTCCTCTAGGTATCCACCTCTACACACTAAAGTTTTTCCCATTAAAACAAATAATACAGCAAGAAATGTTGCAGAGCTTGCGCTAGTTGCTGTTCCACTGATTAAACCAAATGGAAGCGTTGAAAATCTTTTTTTAAATTCATCTTTCATAAAACTCGAGTGATTAGATACAAATAAACAAATTCATATAATATGGCCATTTAATCGGAAGTTTTAATTTATGGAAAGCGAAAAGACCCTTCAAATCGAGCATAAACTCAATAAAATAGCTGCTTATGCTCCTTACGTGCATTGTGCAGGATTTACGTTGCTTCTCGTTCTAGGGTACTTGAAGCCTCGCCACCATTCTGAGATTTTAAAAACATTGACGATTTCTTTTTTGATTATAACGTTTATCGTAAACAAATTTTATATCTACACGGGGAAGAAGGTTGAGAATCAAAAGAAGTTTTCAGAAGAAGAAATAAAAAAACGGACGAAAGAGTATTATATGAAGTTTTTTGCTCCCATATTCTTTTGGACCATTTGTGTTCTTGTGGTTTCAAACTGATTAAAAAAGCCTTCTCTCTAATCTAGAATCCTGAGCCCTTAAGTTCAGGATGCTTTTAGAGGCATTGGGTGCTCTTTTAGTCTATAGGGTCTTTAAATGGTTCAGCTCTTTGATATAAGTAGCGAGTTATACCTTCCTTTGGAAGGGGCTCTTCTTTAGTGATAGAGTGTGTTTCAATGTTGAATTGTAAGGGCTCACCCTGGTGTTTAAAAGGAACGGAACAGATCAATGTATAAATCTCTAAGTAGTTCTCTTCCTGTTGGGATGAAATTTCTCCAACATGATAAAATTTAAAGGTGGCAGAATTAGATTCTGGCTGCCAATTTAAAGCAAGTAGTCTCAACTTTTCAGGTAACCTGCCCACCAAAGCCTCGTTTGTTTTTAATAGAAGGTTTGCTTGCATGTGCCAATTGGGAGACCAAAAGGGTGCAACTTGTCGTGGAGAAATACCTTCATTTTGGTAGGCAAATAAAGTTTGCGTTGCTTGGGGGATTGGTTGGGAGTTTGGTAAAAATAGGCTTTTTACTTTAAATCCTAGCTCAATCCCCTCCCATGAGGGCATTCCGGAAGAAGAAGCTTCTACTTCAATACATCCATTATGGAAGGTAATGGGTTCGGTTACTTGAATATTATGATAAAAAATAAGTTCAGCACAGGTTTCATTTGGTTGCCAGTTTAAGGTTATTACCTTCAAAGAAGGAACAACCTCTCCAAGAAGGCCATGGTAAAGATGTAGCTTTAAGGTAGCAAAAGCTTCTTCTATTTGATTTTGCTCTTCTGTGAACGATTTGGGGCTCCTGTTGGTGCCTATGAAAAAGTCAATATGGCTAGAAATATCGTATTGTAATAGTTGAACAATTTTCAACATTTGGGGCCCCTCTTCGGTATTCATTGGAATTACTATTTGTAATTCCTTTTGATATTTATTAGGGTGCCTAATCCTAGCAGTTTCTTTTCTAGCTAAGTAAGGTTTTGACCATCCGTTCACAAGATTACTGATCAATTCTTCACTGATTAGTGGTGCTATTTTAGGAGGAACTTCAAAATTAATTTGTATGGAGGCAAAGTTTTGGTTTGGTTCGCTAAAATTAGAAGCGTTGCTTAAGAGGTGGTAGTAATTACATTTTTTGGTTGCATATGTCGCATACTCTATCACTATTTCTTCAAGTTGTTGATTAACACTCTTTATAATAGCAAATTTTTGCTCATCTTTGAGGTAAAGTACATCACCAATACAAAAAACTTTAACTTTTTGTTTTGAAAAAAGAGTTTGAAAGAACCAGTGAATTACAAAGTAAGATGCTAAAATTGTAAAACAAATTCGCGTGAAAATTTTGATTTCAGATTCGATGTCCATAGGGCTTTAATACACCTCAAATATATGAAGCTCCATTTTAGACGATCATTAGAAAAAATTCAATTTTGAAAGAAGAGAGCTTTATTCTCTTCTAGAAAGGTGAGTGGGCTGTTTTTTTAGATAGTCACAGGTGATTTTCAGGTCTACAGTGGTCTGTGAAATCGATTTAAGTATTTGCTAAAGGTATGTTAGCAGAGAAGAAGGTCTCTTTGTTGTCTTTTAAAATACCCCATTGTTCTTGGGATTTAAAACAGGAAAAAGTTTTAATTACGTACCCATTTTCAAACTCAAAATTAGCGTCTTGAAATGGATGAGTGATGGAGGATTTGATAAGTTTTTTACCTATAAGCCTCTGAAGGTATTGGTTGATATTTTTATTTTTACCTAAGGTATGGTCACTAGAACCAATACAGTACTCACTATTTTTTTCTAATCTCCATTCGCAATCATTAAGATGGAGAGACAGCTTTTCTTCAAAGTTTAAGTATAACTCAGCGCTTTCTTTTATAGAAAAGCTAGATATTTTCTTTTGATCTATTGGTAAAGATATATCTTGAAAGAAGTTTTTAATAACAAATTGATCAGAGAGTTTTTGTATTTCCTTAACTTCATCTATGGTTTCTGCATTTAACCCTAGTGTATTTCCATTCGAGCAGAACAAGATCCACTGTTCTTCTATTAACACATTAAGGAAGCTTGTGAGTTGATATCCATCTTCAAACTCAAATTGAATATCCATTAGTTGTGAGATAATGCAACTGGATAAAAGTTTTTTTCCTACTAAGTGTTGAACTTCGGAGTTCATTTTATCATAAGATTGACACGACCCTACAATAAATTTTCCATTTCGACTCAATCTCCATTGTACATTTGCTCCAAGCCATATCGTCCAAGGGTGCTTTTTGCGTGGCTTTCCATTTGGGAATTGTGAGTTAAATCCTTGACCCAATTTAATAAACAAATGTGATCCTATGGAAATATAGGCTCTTTTAACGATTTCATGAGGTAGTTTTTCATTAAAAAAAGAAAAGTTTACTTTGAAGTTTTCAAGATCTGTTTGCTTATAATCCATGTGTCTTTGATGCTTTTTAAATTGTTATTTCTGTAACTATCATCAAAAAGATGATAACCTTCCTCAACTAGTTCGTGATAGCCATAACCTTGGCCTGTAACATGATCATGAAGATCGTCTTTCTGTGACTCTCTTAACTTTATTCCTAGCTTTCTTTCAATTTCTTTTACAGCGTCTCTATATTGGTCGTTTTGAGAATCATTAGTTAATTTTTCATCTACATTTCTTTCAATGGCATCAGCCCCCAATGCCGTGGCTCCTTTATTCACTGCTGCACCAATTAAGCCACCAGCAACTCCAGTTAATGCTACAGCAAGCTCCCTATTATCTAATTTTTCAACAGCCTTTTGAACGGCAATCCCAGTCCCTGCAGCTGCAGCACTTATACCAACCGCTATTAATACAGCTTTCCAACCTAAAAAAAGAGGAATGAAGATTACAAATCTTCCATCAGGATCAATATAATTCAAAGGATTATTATTACAATAGGTATAAAGCTCATTTTCAGGAACATTAGGATGAGTGTCTTGTGAAATCCACTGTTTAATCGATGGGTCATATTGTCGGTGACGAAAGTTGAATAAACCTACATCAGAATCAAAATGATTTGTTGCAAAAATCCATGGGTTTAAAGGCTTTAAATCAGCTAGATTTGAGCCAAAGGGATCTAAATCTTTGTAATCTGTTACTTCCTGTGTGTCTTTGTCAATCAGTTGGGCAATGTTGTAGTTAGAATTATAAATAGGAGCATAGGTCTTTCCATGAGATTCAAATGCAACAGAGAGAGGCAGAGAAGGGTGATAACACCTTCCTATAATTCTTAAATGTAGAGGTTCTTTATTTTCGTTATAGACGCCCACCTCATTTCTTTCTTGATATAGATAATATTCTTTCTTGGAAGATCCCTCACCAATTATTGTTTTTGAGAGTCTTCGGCCTATAATATCATAAGTGTACTCAACTTGTAGGCCATTAATTTGAATACCTATCAACCGATCCAAGGCGTCATAGGAGCAGGTAAATACTTGATCATCAGATTTCTTTTTTGTTAACCTTCCTTTTTCATCATAGGTGCATGAAAAGCCATCGTACTCAACAACTCGGTTATTATCATCAAGTTTACGCGAGTGATAAGCTAGCAGATCTCCTGTTTGACATAGTGTGGTATTTTTAGAGTTTGGTTGGGAAGGGTTTTCGGTAACTCTTGATATGAGTTTCCCTTCATCGTTAAAGGTGTCAACTTGCTTGAAGTTTGGAGCGAGTGTAGTTAGTGTCTGATTACTTTCACTATATAATTGGGATTGTATTCCTATGCCTCCAATCATTGTTTCTTCTGTACCAGAGTCTCCATAGGAAACAACAGAATATTCATACAAGACCTTACCCTCTAAATCAATACGCTGAATTTTAGCTTTGTCTATACTCTCAACGATATAATTGATAGCGCTCTTATCAGGAAACACTACTTTAGATAAGTTCTCACCATTATATTGCAGTAAGATCTCTAGCCCAGAAGGCAAGACCTCTCGGATTAAGCGACCTTGTTCATCCTGCTCTTGAGTATGAACCTCTCCCGTAACATGATTGGTAACTGTTATGACCTTGCCGTTATATGCAAGAGCGTAGTTAACAGTTCCATCAGTTGAAATTAGTTGTACAAGTCTGTTTTCATAATCAAAGATTTCCCGAAAGGGTTTTAGATCTTTTGATTTGCAGCTCATATCTTCGTATTCTGCAGAGGAGCTTAGCTTATTTGTTTCAAGGATGTCCATTGCAACAGGAAGATTTTGAGAGCTGCTTGCTTTTGACAAGTCCAAAAGACTAGTTGCTAGAGTGTTGTGACATGATCCCTGGGTACACATTGCAAGGAGATTCAGATAAGATGGTTGAGCCTTATTAGCATGCGTGTTTTTTTGTGGGGCAGAGCCTAAAAAGAGATGTAAGGGGCATAAAGGCTGAGAATTCAAGGTTTGGACCAACATTTTATTTCCTCCAAGAAAATTGAAATTAACACAATCTTAATAATTCAGTTTATTGTCCACAAGTTAAACTTTATTTCTGAATTTAAACAAAAACATTAGCTGATATCTTGATGACCATCTCTATATTCTCTCATGAGCTTCAGTTTTTTTTAGAGTAGTAAATTTGTATTTCTCTTTATAAAATTATGCCCAAGGGCACAAACAATTTCCACAAGAAGCTCCAAGGTAGTTACGTCCTATTCTAATAGAAAAAGCCATAAAGCACGGTGCTAAAACGTACGGTAATGCTCCAAATCAGTTGGTTCATACTTTTTAAAATGTAAAAGTTGTAACGAATTTAAATACTGAAAATGTTGACTTACAGCCCATAATTGGCATGCTTGAAGGATCATTAGATGCTTCTGAGATTAAAGATAAAAATTTTATTGAAAATTGGTATGAGCTCTGGACACCTTTAGAGATATTTCGTGCTGATAGTAGCGAGAAAACAGACAATCTTTTTATTTTGGAAAAATTGAGACAACTGAAAAAGTTTCTTCAAAAGGCTCTTATGGAGAATTAAGAAATAAAAGGGTGTTCCCATTCGATTGCAAATTTTATAGGAAACTCTGACATGTCATTCGTATCCACATGGCTCCATTTCTGATTATGAAGCTGTAGCATCAGGTTCCTATTTCCCTCATGTTTGAAAAATCAATTTTCAGATTTAATTTTTTGGACCCAAAGAAACCATTCTTTTCTTCGCCTTAGCTAATACTTCTAAGGCTTTATCTAGATTGAACTCCCAGCAAGGTTTATTCGGATGAGGATAAAATTGAATTTTCATTTCCTCGCCTTCATGATGTATTTCAACCCACTGAAATCCACCATAAAAAATTTCCGAAACGAGGTATTCTCTATCAGGCAGGCTAATTACTGTAATTCGATATTTACTTATACACTCATTAGGCTGAAAAAAACCTATAAATGTTCCAGCAGTGTCATAACGGACTCCTCCCATTTCAGCAACTTCGATATCTATTATATCCCCAAACCTAGCAGAAGATTCTAAAGTAATTTTCTTATTTGGATGATTTAATATTCTTTCTAAAACCTCTTGCCCTTGTGCATTGATTTGGGCAGGGTTTCCAGTGGGTCCAGGAAAAACAGAGATCTTTCTTCCTCCATGTTTAGCAAGCCCTCGACTCGCTTTAGTTAATCTTTCTTTATCTAGTGCGCTTCTAGCTTCTATCAACTTTTCAACATTGAAATTTTCTTGCCTAAAGATTACTCCCTTCGCAGCATTTTGTCTACTCCTGTAATGGCAGCGACATTATTAGGAAGAAACTCTCCGCTCTTGCTCCACCTTCTAAAGTAACATCTGTTTTTAGAGGTACAAGATTCCCTACATAGTTGAGTATAAGACCCGTTCGTTCTTTCTTTCCATATTCATATTTATCTTTTGGGTCCCATAGCTACTAGCCTTTTTTTGGCTTCAGCCAATGCCTCTAAAGCTTCATTTAGGTCGAATTCCCAGCAAGGTAGATTTGGATGAGGATAAAATTGAATTTTCATTTCCTCTTCTTCATGACTTATCTCTACCCATTGAACATTGTTAAAAGAAATTTCAGAAACTAAATATTCCCTATCAGGCAAACTTGCAACTGTAATAGAAAATCCATTCCCATTTGTTTCACTGCTCATAACTATCTTTTCCCTATATTAGGCTCTAAAAATCCGATAAAAGTTCCATCTGTGCTATATCTAACTCCACCATCAGGCGAAAATACTTCAATGCAGTTACCATACCTTGCATATTCTTTAAAGATTACTTCGTTTTCCGGGTGGTTTAGAATTTTCTCTAATATTCGCTGCCCCTGTGCATTTATTTGAATAGGATTACCTGTAGGCTTGGGGAAGACTAAAGTATCCCCTCCACCATGCTTAGCATGGCCTCGACCAGCCTTTGTCAAACCTTGACGATCTAACGCCTTTCCTGCTTCTATTAACTTTTCAAGGGTAAGGTTTCCTAGACCAGAGGTTCCCATAGGAAGAGCTTCACCAATCATTGCCCCAGCCTCTACAGCAAGAGCAGGTTCTAATGCCGCTGCATTTTCTATCTTTGTAACTGTACAATGAAAAATGGCTTTTACAAAAGTTGGGATACCTCAGCCCTCGTGAGGCAAAAAGCAAATGGAAAGAAAGCAAAGCTATTTAAAAAATAAGGCAAATTTGTGTTCATTTAATTGGTGGAGATACAGGGAGTTTTAAAAGGGCGCGCGGCTGATTATCTAATTTTGTGTGTGTTTTTAGGATTAGGGGTCTTTCTCCTAGCTTTTGCATCTCTTGACTAACCTCTATATAAGTTTCAAAAGCTTCTTTTTATTCCGAAGATTATTCCTTTTGATTGACGATCTCTTTAATAGATTCGATGATAATTTCTGGTTGATTTCTAGTAATTATATGATCGCTTTTCTCTGCAATGACTTGCTTCCCTAAATTAGATTGCTCAGCAAGTTCCTTTTGAAGCTGATTCCACTCCTTTTGCATCTCATCAAACCATTCTTGGGGAATATCTGTAATGCCTGGATATGGGTCTTTGAAGCGGCCTGCTGTGATTACTATTAAAGGCTTATTTTCTAAATATAAGTTTTTCCCTTTTAGCTGGGAGCAGCTTTCTTTAAAAAGAGCATTTTCAGATTGAAATGCCTTTGTCATACCTGTTCTGAAAATAGATGCCGAATAAGCCTTTCTGGTGCTGGTAGGGAAGTTTTGCATGGATTCATTGATGAGTTTTTTATATTTTGGGAAATAGCTAGATATTCGATCAATTCCTAGAAGTGACAAATAGGGATAAATTGGTGATTCTAGTACTGTTAGAAATTGTTGGATACTCTCTGGGTCTTTAGGTAGTCGAGCTGTTTGATCTGGATGAGAAGAATCTACCAATACTAAACCTGCCACTTCTTGTGGATACATATGGCAAAAAAGTTGCATGTCAATTCCACCTAGAGAGTGCCCAACTAAAATATATGGAGGTGGAACCTTAGCTTTTTTAAGGAGAGTGTGGAGCTCCATGACTATTTGTTTACTATTTCTAGGAGTTTTACTGTTTTTACTCCAACCATAGCCAGGCCTATCGAAGCTTAGTGTTTTTGCAAATTTGGCTACTTCTGGCTGAACTAATGCCCATTCAAGAGAATTTAAGCCTAATCCAGGATCAAATATAACAGTTGCATCGCCAGTTCCATAATATTGATAATGCATTTTAGTGTTGTTCACATTTACAAAATTTCCCGGAGGAGGAAAACGGTAAGAATCAATTTTTGTGGCTGTAAACTGAAATATTAGTCCTAGAATAGGGATGGCTAAAGTAACAAGAGCTATATTTCTAAGAACTTTTATTATTTTACTTGGCATATCCTCACCACCTGGTTCGAACTAGCATTTGAAATTAAAGTGCGAATATACTTCCAAGCTTCAATCAAGGCAAGAGGTAGACTTTCTTTGATTTTAATAACGCAAATGTCTTAAAAAAAATTAAACGCATGGTAATATTGGAAGTATTAGGCTTAGAAGTTTGAAAAAATTAGAAAATAGAGGCGAGTGTTCTTGCTATTGAAGCAGGCTTAATTGGGCCAAAGCTTCCTCAAGAGTTTCTTTTTCACGGCTTTTTGTTATAATGAAATCCTTGTCAGGGTCAAGTGTTGAATACCAAATCTTTCCGAGAAAAGATGAAACTTCCCCTAGTTGAGGGTGGAAAACAAATTCTTTATTAGGATTTATAGTAATGGAAAAACTAATATTTCTTATTTTATACCCTCCTTCTGGGATATAAGCTTGCATTTCAGGATTTTCATTAAATTCTTTAATGGCCATTTTAATGCAATCCCAAATTAGGATTCTTGCCTCCTCTTTAGTGAAGGGTCTAAATACTTGATAACTAAAATCTATTTGTTTTGGATTATATCCCCAAGGGTGAGTGCACCCTGAACCCCCGTTGAAAAACATATCGTGTTTTTTAGCTAATTTCTGACCTACCTTATGACAATGTCTGTCAACTACTCTTTCGTTTTGTTCTTGAGGAGTTAATACTCTTGCAGGGGGTTCTTCTTTAGAGCAGCCAAAACAGGTGAGAATGAGCAGTACAGCTAGTAAAAAATTTTTAGTTTGAGGTATCATTTTCTAATTCTTCTTCAATAAATTTAATAACTAATTTTTCTATTTCTTTTTGATAGGTGGGGCTAAGAATCATGTGGTCAATCTTGGGTGACCCAGGTTTAGGCTCTAAGATTCTAAATTCATAATCTTGAAGATTAAACTCATTTTTATTTTGATCAATAAAGGCTATTCCTAGTGCATTTGCAATTTGTGAAACATTGTCATTTTTACTAACATAATTTATGGCATCTTTGCATAAACTTTTTGGGATATAGGCTCCTCCTCCCATGTTACTAATGATCATGCGATCTCGAAACTCTTTAGGGATCTCTTTAAGGGCTGTTTTTAAAATAGCTCCTCCACAACTGTGTGTGATAAAAAACAATTTTTTTTCAGGATTTTTTTCGAAATGATCGCTAATAAACTGGATGGTCAAGGCGACTGCTGGAGTTAAGCGGCTGCCTATATAGGTCAGTAGCCATTCCATAAGATCTGGTATTTTTCCTTGAGTTGCATTAAAAAGAACATGAACACGGTGGCCTTCTGTCTGCTCCTTCAAAGCATGAGCAAACTTCATTGCATCTTCTAGTTCATTATTTACTCCATTAATAATGGCAAATTCTGCATGTTCAAATACTTTACCCTCCACTTGATGGTATTGAGATTCAGATCTATTCGTACTATTTACACCAGGCAATCCGGCTAGAGAATTCTGGAAAACTTGGGCTAGATTTTCATAATAAAGAATATTTTGCCATGGGTGTTTTAGTTCCATGTTTGATGCTTCTTTTAGGATAAACGTGAATGCTTGATCTATCGTCTCTTTGATAGGGGATTCATGGTTTAAATAGTCCATGAATTGAGTAATTGATTTGATATATAATTGTATTGTCTCTTTAGAGGCATCAGCCAAACCAGCATAGGGGAGCGCTAAATCGTCTAAATTAGTTTTGTTGCATCGAATATTCTGAGTTAGGTTTTGAATATCTTCAATATATGCAGAAATTTTCCCTTCTTTAAAATGGTTGTACCCTCTGAAAAAATAATAAGAAGCTCCCAAATTTTGATTGGGTGGAGCTTCTAAATTGTGGATTTTTAGAGTGGCTTGAAATCTCGCTTGATCTTCTCTTAGTAAGCTCTGTTGCTGCTTTATAGCCTCTGAAGGGTGCTTTTCGAGGCATTGGGTGTGTATTTTCTCGAATTGATCCTGAATGCTCCCCAGCAAGGCCTGAGCGAGTTCTGTGCTTTTGACATATTGATTTTTAACTAACCAAGTATCGATCGCTTGGATAAAGCCTTTGTAATGAGAGTAAAATAGTTTGAATTGTCCGATAGCTTTTAGCATTTGAAATTTAACCCTAGGGATCTGTCGATCGAAAGAAAATTGAGGGCAAACAAAAAAATCGAATTTTTTAATGAGATTATCTATTTTATCTACGGCACCGGAATGTCCCGTAAAGTAGCATTCACATCTTGGATTTTCTCTTAAGTGTTTAAGACGATCTATCTGTACTTCATATGTAGCTTCTTCATCAAATTCAAAATCTGAGGAAGATTCAGATTCTGGAGAGTATTCAGGTAATCCCAATCCTCGTAATATTGTGTTGTTAGCTTGCATGAACTCTTCAACATGTTTTTGTGTTTCAGGGTCTTGTAGAGCTTGCTCGCTAGCTTCTATAACTTCTTCAATAAGGGCTTGAATTTTGGGGTCTGTTTTAGCCTGTTGGGCGCTATTAAGGATATCTTGTAGATCGTCTTGAATACCATTGAAGGAGGATTGATTTTCAAGTTCCTGAGCTAGTCGCTCCGCTTCTTGTTCTGCTTCCTTAGGACCCGCGGACAAATTTTGAGCGGTGCTTTTAATTTGTCCCATAATCCCCAAAATATCTTGAAGAGTTTGAACATTGTCTACACTTGTAGTCATAGGGAATCTCTATTGTTCTTCTTAAAGAGGCCTTATTTTAGTCCATCTTATGGATATTTGTCAGTCTT
>FUWD013185878.1_pt1 | contig 26938 bp, 35 predicted proteins | sample 1063281 | NCBI WGS metagenome assembly FUWD01 (sample SAMEA79048168, study PRJEB19326) | metagenome | biome: marine | reverse complement strand
CGGTTTCTTCAGTATTCTTTTGTTGCTCAGTTGTTTCTGTCAAAGAAACTCGGTGGGCAAGAAGTTCTTCGGCAATTGCATCGTTACGACTTTGCTGCAGTTGTATGCGTTCCTGCAGTTGATTTGTTTTCTCTTCCAGTTCAGCACGTTCTTTTCCCAGAGAAATAATAGTTCCTGCTGCAGTATTTTCTTTCAATCGTGAAGAGTCCATCTCCTCAAGTATGCCCTCAGAATCTTGAGAAAGTTGTGAAACTGTCTGCTGCATTCGGCGTTCCTCGAGCTGTTGGTGCTCCAGTTCCTTGTTGCCGCTCAGCATAGCAAATTCCAATTTCCGTGATTCTTCTTCTCGAGTCTCCTGCTCCTCTTTCAAAGATTCATGTCTTTCCCGGAGAGTTAGTAGTTCACTCTCAAATTTTTTTATCTTTTTTTGCAAATCATCAACATATGTTTCTACATCAATGATTTGCTGCTGACGCTGCAAAAAACCCAGAGATCCGGATTGTACTTTTCCCATGCTGGCGGAAGAATTTGAAAGACAAATTCCGGATGAAGAGAGCCACTCTTCAGGAGAGTCCGGCCACTTTTTTTCAGCTTCATTCCAAAAATTATTTTCATCTTTCAGCAGTGTAAATCGTGAAAAAAACTTTTCTCCCCACTCTTGTAAAGGTTTCTTAAACTTTAGAATTTCCGGAAGAGGAATACCTTTGGTTCCTGCTGATTTCGGAACAGATGCAGGATGATCTAAAGCTACAAACCTGAGTTGCCCCAATTCGTGTTCAGCACAAAATATTTCTATTTGTGGAAGCTTTTCTGCTCGTTCAATAACCACCCAGTCCAGCACTTCAGCCATTACAGGAGATACGATATCTAATGTATCCGTAGGCACAGTAATAAAATCGGCAAGCAGTCCTGACACTCCCAGTTGCTTCTTAGTTTCCGGATTGTCCTGCATCAACTGCATGAAAATTTTTACACTGTCACTAAATCCTTCATAGTGAGTTTGGATTTGCTGCAGGGACTCAATACGAGATTCTGCAGTGCTTTGCTGATAACGCAGATCCTCAAGTTTTTTCTCCTCTTCAATTAGTTTCAAGTGCTGATCTTCTATGCTACTTTCAAGTTCAGCTAATTTTCCCGACAATTCTTCTTTCTGCAAGCGCATGGTCACCATCTGTTCTTCTCTGTCAGAAACCTGGAGAGTTACTTCCTGAAGCAGATTTTTGTGAGATTGTTGCTGGTCTTGAAGACGTTGCTGTCGTTCTGTAAGATTTTCCAGGCGTTCATCCAGGAAATTCTTCTGATTAGTTTGGTTAGTTAATTCAGTGTGTACAGTTAACAGTCGTTTTTGAAGTACAGAAGTTTCATCGGTAGATTTTTGGAGAGTTTCGTTTTCTTCAGCACGCTTCTCTTCGATAATAACTAGTTTTGCCTGCATTTCTCCCAAACGTTCTGCCAGTTCCATGCTGCGGTTATTTATATCAGCTCTTTCTTTTTCACGTTCAGTTAATCTTTGTTTCAACTCTAAGAGCTCTTTTTCCTGACCCTCCCTTTGTTCACTGACATTTTGCAGATTTTGTTTTTCCAGTTCACGTTGATTTTCAGCTTCCTGTATATTTTGCTCTGTTTTAAACAGTTGTTCGCGCCGCTCTCCAACCTGTGTACCCAATTGTGTTTGCTCTAACTTAAGCCGTTCTAAATCAGTTTCAACAACTGACTTTTCACTTTGCAGATCCTGCTGCTGCTGCTGATGCCCCTGTACAAGTTCTTGTACTTTTTGTTCGTTGAGGCCTGCTTGATGCCAACTTAAACAAAGATGCTGACGCTCCAGCAGGACGCTCTGTTCCTGTAGCTCCAAATATTTTTCTGCCCGTTCGACATGTTCCCGCAACCCGTCTTCCTGTTCCGAAAGCGCTCCAAGCACGTCGTTCACCCGTAGCAGATTTTGTGTTGTTTCATCCAGCCGTTTTTCAGCATTTTCACGTTTGAAGCGAAACTTGACGATTCCTGCAGCATCATCAATCAAGATGCGTCGATCAATAGGTTTGGCGCTGACAATTTCCTCTACGCGCCCCTGTTCAACAATCGAGTATCCGGTTCCGCCAATTCCTGTGTCCATAAACAATTCCCGCACATCTTTCAAACGCACGGGTATTTTGTTGATCATGTAAATACTTTCACCTGAACGGTAAAGGCGGCGGGTCACCGCAATTTCTGTGTAATCTGCAAATTGTTGAAGTGTGTCTCCTTTGGGGTTGGAAAAAGTCAGTGAGACTTCAGCCATTCCGGAAGGCTTGTGAAAGGAGCTACCGGAAAAAATAACATCCTCCATTGAACTGCCCCGTAAATGTTTTACACGCTGTTCACCAAGTACCCAGCGAACTGCGTCAACAACATTGCTTTTTCCGCAGCCATTCGGACCCACTATAATTGTAATTCCGTTTTGTTTAACCTGCAGATTGACAGGATGACAAAATGATTTGAATCCTGAAACTCTTATTTTTTTGATACGCACAATTTTTTTCTATTTTCTTTTCAGCTTTTTTTACAAACAAGACACTTCAAATTAAAATTACTTCTCTCAGAATCAGAGCTAAATGCACTTTTTTTATCAGGCATTTAAGATTTTAGCTGCAAACCGTTCAACTCTTTCCGACATAGTTTCCAGTTAGGATAAAACTGATCCATTAATGCCTTGAATCTGTTGTTGTGACTGGCTTCTAGCAAATGCACTAACTCATGTACAACAATATATTCCAGGCATTCATGTGACTTTTTTACAAGCTCAAGATTGAAACGAATACCATGGGTTTTAGGCGTGCAGCTGCCCCACCTGGATTTCATGCTGCGAATGGAGAAGCGCTTGACTGAGACACCCAGTTTAAGTTCCCATTTTTTTATAAGAGGATTAAGTAGCTCCATCAACTGTTTATGATACCACTCATTCAGGACAGAACGCCTTTTTTCCATGTCAGCTCCAGTAGGAACATGAATCAATATTTCGTTTTTCACTAGCTCTGCAAAAGGAGGTTTGTTATTTTCTAACACTTTTAATTGATAGCTGTGACCTTTAAAGTAGTGAGTTTCCTGATTTATATATTTCAAAGGTTTTTCACGCACCTGACTTCGTATTTTTAAACGCTGTTTTCTAATCCAATCAAGCTTGGATAGCGCGAAAACACGAATTTTTTCCTGATTCATACGGAGTGGTGCAGAAACACGCACGATACCGTTAGGAGGGCATACCTTCAAGTGGAGATGTTTGATTTTCTTTTTAGTTACCTCTGCATCGATATCATCCAGCATTATCATTGAAATCATACGTTTTTGTTTAACTTTCACAGCGCGTTGCTTTTCTGTAAACAAAGAAAGTACATTAATGCTTTCAAACATTGTAACAATGGTTGGCGGGTTAAGTGAAAAATTCTTGAACTGTATGGCTGGTTTCTTTTGTCAAATAGTTTTCATTCGTGGAAAGGGGCATAGCACCAGTTAAAAATATTCTGATCTTATATATTGTGGAAACTACCGGGGAATGAAAAATATATGGAATAATTAGAGACTCCGCAAGCCACCCCACATGACACTTTACAAACTTTCAGGCATTTGAAATAAATTTTATATCTAAAAAGGGATATCATCCTTGATGAAACCGTCATCAGGTGGAGTCTCCTGGGCGTTCCCTGGATCCTGTGTTGATGCAGAGTCCTGTGTTGATTTAGTAGTTGCAGAATAATTTGAAGAGCCTCCTTCCTGAGGAATTCCCCCATCAACATTTTTTGAATCCAGAAACTGCATGTTTGTGACTACAACCTCAGTTTTGTAGTGTTTTTGACCTTGTTGATCTTCCCAGTCTCTAGTTTGTAAACGGCCTTCAACATAGACTTGCGAGCCTTTTTTCAAGTAAGACTGTGCCAAATCAGCAAGTCTTCCCCACAACACGAGGCTGTGCCATTCTGTTCGCTCTTGTTTTTCACCCTGTTTGTCTGTCCAATAATCGTTAGTTGCAATGGTGGTATTAGCTACAGCACTGCCGGATTGTGTGTAGCGAATTTCAGGGTCCTGTCCTAATCGTCCAATCAACATCACTTTGTTCAGATTTGCCATGTTTTTCTCCTGAATATTAGTATTTCTAAGATACTCTGTTTTAACGCAATGGAGCCAATAAGGAAAGTGCTTTTTTCAGTCTACCTTCAAACGGCAAATCCGAACTGCCGGTTTCTCGAAGTACTGGCAGGATTTCCTTTTCCGAATAGCCAAGGTTTTTTAATGCAGAAAAAACTCCGTCAATTTCAGTTCCTGAAAGAGTTAATCCTGCTTTAGAGCTCCCTGCAGGTCCTGGTTCAAATCCTGAAATTGGATGCCGCTTCAGTTGATCTTTCAAATCCAGACACAACTTTGCTGCAGTTTTTTTCCCTATACCGGGAACCTGGCTGAAACTCTCGGTGCTGCTCTGATGAACAGCATCCACCAGTTGACTGGGAGAAAGTACTGAAAGAACCGCTAATCCCAACTTCGGACCTACACCTGAAGTTTTGATCAGCATTTCAAATAATTCTTTTTCTTCTAATTTTTGAAAGCCATACAGGGAAATATCGTCTTCCCTGACATTTGTATAGATGTGCAGAGTGATAAATTCTTCCGGAGAGGCTTTAACTGCAAGATGTTGAGAAACATGAACTGCGTAACCCACACCGTCAGATGTTTTGAGAACGATTAAATTTGCTTCTGAACGGAGAATTTGTCCTTCAAGATAGGCAATCATGTAGCAAGTTATACATAAAAATGTTTTGTTTCTGGCTGCTCATCAAGCTAAGGTGATTGTTTAAGGGAGAGCCCCAAATGGGCATGTGTGATAGCAACGGCAAGTGCATCTGCTTCATCTTCTTGAAGTGAGTTCTGTAAATTCAACAGAATTTTGACCATATGCTGCACTTGATCCTTGCCAGCCCTCCCCACTCCAACTACAGTTTGCTTGACCTTCAGAGTCTGATATTCATGTATGGGTAAATGGCGTTCAGAAAATTTCAATAAAATAACACCACGTGCATGACCTAAAGTAAGTGCTGACTGAGCATTCTTGGCAAAAAAGACTTTTTCGACAGCTCCACAATCCGGTCTGAATTCTTCAATCAATTGTTCCAGTTCTTTGGAGAGCATTGACAAACGATCAGAAAGTGGATGCTTCGCATTCAGTCGGATACAGCCACTGGCTAAATGTCTGGTACGGTTTCCGGTGTTTTCAATCAGACCGTAACCTGTTTTCCTGCTCCCGGGGTCTATACCTAAAATTCGCAGTGTTTCAACCAAGTTCTGCCATAACGCTTTCGCTGATGTCAAAATTGGAATGGACACTGTTTACGTCATCATCTTCTTCCAATAGATCAATCAGTTTTATTACTTGTTCAGCTTTTTTATAATTATCGATTTCTATACGGTTTTGAGGATTCCAGATAACCTCTGCACTTAGCATGGCAACACCATTTTCTTCCAAGTATGAACGTACAGTATCAAAATCAGCAGGAGCAGTAATAATCTGATACGCGTCTGGGTTTTCAGTGTTTAAATCTTCCGCACCAGCTTCCAGAATTAATTCAGTAAGCCGGTCTTCGTCAATAACAGTGTTGTCAACCAAAATTGATCCCTGTCGGTCAAACATGTACTGAACAGAGTTAGCTGAACCCAGATTCCCATTGCATATACTGAAAGCATGTCTTACTGATGCAATGGATCTGTTCCTGTTGTCAGTCATCACTTCTACAATAATTGCAACATTGTGTGGTCCATAGCCTTCATAAATAATTTCTTCAAAAATTACTCCGTCTAATTCTCCTGCACCTTTTTTGATAGCCCTATCAATATTGTCTTTGGGCATGCTTTGACTTTTTGCATTGGCAACTGCTGTACGTAAACGTGGATTGGCATCGAGATCGCTTCCGCCAATTCTTGCTGCTATAGTTAGTTCTTTAATCAATTTGGTAAAAGCTTTACCCCGCTTTGCATCCTGAGCTGCTTTGCGATGCTTGATTGTACTCCATTTGCTGTGTCCTGACATATTAATTCAGATTTAAAAGTTTGAAAAGGCTTTGATTCACAAACCACTGTAAATATAATAACGCAGACTACACTAAATCAGACAATGCGTCCAATTAAATCATAAGTGTGGGATTCCGTAATTTCAACATTATTGAAAGTTCCAGGACGAGCAGTCCCATCATTGATATAAACTAACCCGTCTACATCAGGTCCTTGAAATTCACTTCGCCCTTGAAGTAGCAAGTCACTTTCTTCACTAAGGCCATCTACAAGGACTTTCAATTGTTTTCCAATCCAGCTCTTATTTCTACCACTGCTGACTTTTTGTTGTGCTTCCATCAGTTGCTTACGCCGTTCTTGCTTAAGAGAATTTGGAACAGGATCTCCCCATTTTGCTGAACGGATATTATCTTCATGGGAGTATGAAAATACTCCAACATGCATAAAATGTCCTGCTGAAACAAACTCAAGTAATTCCTGGAAATGATCTTCTGTTTCAGTAGGAAAGCCAACAATAAAAGTAGTACGCCAAGCCAAATCCGGAAGATGTTTCTGTATCTCCTGTATTTTATTTTCTATCTGAGCACGGTCTATTTTTCGGTTCATTGCTTTCAAGACTTCATTATTAATATGTTGAAACGGCATATCGAGATACCTGCAAAATCTTTTATCACCTGCAATCACCTCCATCACTTCATCAGTAAAGGAGTTGGGATAGCAGTAAAAAAGACGTATCCAGAAATCCCCTTCTATTTTACTGATGTTTTTTAAAAGTGTTGCCAGTCCAGTACCGTTCTTAAAATCTTTTCCGTAGGATGAAGTGTCTTGCGAAATCAGATTGATTTCCTTCACTCCTTTTTTTGTCAGATTAATGATTTCAGTTACAATAGAGTTGACTGTACGGCTACTGAAATTTCCTCTTAACGCAGGTATGTTGCAAAACGAACACATGTTGGAGCAGCCCTCCGCCACTTTAAGGTATGTATAATGACGAGGTGTAGTTTGTATACGAGCCTGTTCTTCAAATTGTCTATAGTGAGGTTTTTGCTTCAAATTAAGTTTTGTTTGTCCGGTACCCTCATACATTGAGTACACAAGTTCCGGAATCTGTTCAAATCCGTTTGAACCAAACAGTCCATCCAGTTCTGGAATCTGCTCCGCGAGACTGTCCTGGTAACGTTGAGTCAAACAACCTGTTGCGACAAGCTTTTCACAGTTGCCAGTACTTTTGAAATCACTTAGTTCAAGAATCCTGTTGATTGACTCTTCACTTGCTTCTGTAAGAAAAGCACAGGTGTTGACAATAATTACTTCTGCAGAATCCGGAGTCTTTGTCATCTCAAAACCCTGGTTTTGCAGACTGGCCAGCATTATTTCTGAATCAACTTGGTTTTTGGAGCAACCCAATGTTTCCAAATAAATTCGCTTCTTTTCGTGCGGAGTCGATACAGATTCTGCTACAGGACTTGTCATAGTGAACAGTTTTTTCTAGAAGTACAAATGGTAGGAGTAAAAAAAGACTCCTGTAGAAAAAAGGAGCCTTTAAAGGAAGGAGGGATTACTTGAAGGTCAGTCTTTAGTTTTTGTCTCAGGATCCTTTTCTTCAGTTATAACTTTCTCGGAAGTGATCTCAGTTTCTTCCTGTACTGCTTCAGAATCTGCCTGTACCTCCTCTTTTTCAGGTTCTGTTTTAGCTTCATCCTCTGCTGAATCAGTTTCAGTTGTAACAGGTTCTTCTTTTTTTGTATCAGCTTCAAGTTGTTCTTCCGGAACAGTCTCTGTCTGAATATTCTCTTCCGGTTTTTGCTTTGCTGTCGGTTCTATTTGAACAGATTCTACAGGTGATTCTTCTTTTGAAGATTCATTCTCAACTTGAGATATTTCTTTCTTCGTTTCTACTTCTTCACCTTCGGCCAAAGTAGGTTCCGCTTCTATAGGTTTAACTGATTCGTCAATTTTTTCTGAAGATGAGTTCTCAGCCCGGATTTCTTCACTTACCTCCTTTAAAACAGGGCTTTCCTTTTTCTTGTCTTTTTTCTTTTTACCTGACTGAGATTTAAGTTCGCTTAATCGGTCGGTTTCACTTCCAAGCAACTGTACAATCGCCATTTCAGAGTTGTCACCAAGTCTGTTTTTACCCAATTTGATAATTCGGCAATAACCACCTTGTCGATCTTTGTAGCGCTCAGCCAATTCTTCAAAAAGCTGTGTCATTGCTTCTTTGCTTTTCACAAAACTCAATGCTTGACGGCGAGCATGCAGACTGCCCTGCTTTCCCCATCCGATCATTTTTTCAAGAGGCTTGCGAACCTCTTTTGCCCTGGCAAGAGTGCAGGTAATCTGGCCATATTCCAGGATAGATGTAACCATATTCCGCATCATTGCACGGCGATGTGCCGTTGTAACTCCTAAACGGTTTCCAGCTTTTAAATGTCGCATCGAATTATTGAGCCCTAATTTGTGTGTGGATTATTCATTGGATCAAAATTTTCCAGTTCTGTTCCCAATGATAAGCCCATTTCTGTCAAGATTACTTTAATTTCGTTCAGTGATTTCCGACCAAAGTTTTTTGTTTTGAGCATTGCCTGTTCACTCTTCTGGACAAGATCTCCTATGGTTTCAATCTTTGCATTTTGCAGACAGTTGATTGAACGGACAGACAATTCCAGTTCGCTAACACTGCGATATAAGTTTTCGTTCAGTGGTTCTTCCTCAATTTCTTCTTCAGGCTCATCTTTTATGCTGCTTTCATCAAAGTTAATAAACACATCCATGTGTTCTTTGATGATTTTTGCTGCATAGGCCAGGCAGTCGGTAGGTTTTACAGAACCATTTGTCCATAGTTCAAAATTCAGGCGATCATAGTCTGTTTTTTGATCAACTCTTGAATTTACAACGTCATAGTTAATTCTACTGACAGGCGAGTGATTTGAGTCAAGGAAGATGGTGCCGACTGGTAAATCCTCATGTTGATTATCCTCTGAAGTAACATAACCTTTGTTGAAGCGGGAATACATAGTCATACTGACAGTTGCCCCTTTTTGTAAGGTAGCCAAAACAAGATCTGGATTCAATATTTCTGCTTTTTCAAAGGTTGAAATATCTCCAGCTTTTATTACGCAAGGTCCTTCTCCGATCAGTTCCAGTTCAACAACTTCATCAACAAATTGCTCAACTTGAAGTTCCTTGATATTAAGGATAACTTGAACCATGTCCTCTACGATTCCAGGGATGTTGCTGAATTCGTGGGTGACACCGTCAATTTGTACTGCAAAAACTGCTGATCCCCTGATTGAAGACAGGAGAACCCGCCTTAAAGAATGCCCAATTGTCATTCCAAATCCAGGCTCTAATGGATCCAGTGAAAATTTCGCATAATCAGATTTTAAGTTTTGCGACTCAAACTGTAGTTTCTTCGGCTTTGCAATTGACATCCAATTTTTAGCAAAGAACGGATTTTCGTCCGTTGATGCCTCTTCACTGTTGGAATCCGATTCTGTAGCGGTTATTGCATTATCTTCCGGAGAGACATTCTCTGCATCCGGATCTGCTTCTTCTATAGTTTCATTTAATTCAGTCATCTGTATCCCAGTTAAGTTTTCTGGTTTTTATTCAGTCAAAAAAGACAATACTAATCGATGAGATAATCATCATGAGAGTATTGTAATTAATGACGTTTAATTAAATTAAATCCGCCGTTGCTTTGGTGGACGGCATCCGTTATGAGGAACCGGTGTTATATCGTTGATTGACGTGACACGCATTCCTTCAATTGCTGAAATTGCTCGAAGTGCAGACTCACGTCCTGAGCCAGGACCTTTGACAAAAACATCAACACTTTTCATACCACTATCAACAGCCTTTTTCAGGGCGTCGTCTGCAGCCACTCTTGCTGCAAAAGGAGTACTTTTTCTTGAACCTTTAAATCCATGTACACCTGTACTAGACCATGCGATTGTGTTGCCTTGAGTATCGGTAATTGTCACGATTGTATTATTGAATGTGGCCTTGATATAAATTCGACCCTGTTCAACTGTTCTTTTTTCTTTTTCTTTTTTGCTTCCGCCATAAGTTTGGCTCAATTCAACGTTTAGGTTTATTTATTTTTACTGACTGCCAATCTTCGGGGGCCTTTTCTCGTCCTTGCATTTGTTTTAGTCCTTTGTCCTCTGACAGGCATATGCTTGCGATGCCTTAATCCACGGTAATTACCCAAATCCATTAGACGCTTGATATTCAAGCTGACTTCTCTTCGAAGATCACCCTCGACCTGATATTCTTTTTCGATAATTGTACGAATCTTATTTACCTGATCCTCATCAAGGTCACGAACTCGTACATTTTTATCGATCTTTGCTTTGAGTAATATATCATTTGAAACTTTTCTGCCTACACCAAAAATGTAAGTCAAACCAATTTCTACCCTTTTAGTATTTGGTAAATCAATACCGGAAATTCTTGCCATCCAGCTCCTTGTTATCCCTGTCGCTGTTTATGTTTTGGATTCTCACAAATTACCCGCAAGACGCCTTTTCTTTTAATGATTTTGCACTTTTCGCAGATTTTCTTTACAGATGAACGTACTTTCATTTCTTTTTCTTCAAAGTATCATAAACGCAGTGCTGCAGACATCTGTCGTCGTTTAGTCTTTTTCATGAAGCCGTCATAATTTTGGTTCAGCAGAAAAGCTTCAATTTGATTAACCAAATCGAGTCCTACTCCTACCACAATTAATAGTGCCGTCCCTCCAAAATAGAAAGGAATGTCAAAAAGATCAAAAAGGATGTATGGGAAAAGGCAAACAACAGCCAAGTAAGCTGCCCCTCCAAATGTTAATCGTGTTAGAACTAAGTTAACATATTCAGCTGTTTTTTTACCTGGCCGAATACCCGGTATGTATCCACCATGTTTCTTCATCTCTTCTGCTATCTTTACAGGGTTAAATGTAATTGCCGTGTAAAAAAACGCAAAAAAGAAGATCATAATTGCAAACAAAAAATTATACAACATCCTGCCTGGTAGCAACTGACTGCCGACTGCCTGCACCCACGGTACAGCAATGAAGCCGGTGATTGTTGCCGGGAAAGCAAGGATCGAAGATGCGAAAATTGGAGGTATAACTCCAGCAGTGTTTATTTTCAAGGGAAGATGAGAAGACTGTCCCCCGTACATACGATTCCCCTGCATTCGTTTTGCGTATTGTACTGGAATCTTTCTGTAAGCAGTCTCAGCAAAAATGACCAGGAATACGACTACTATCATCAGAATACCGACTACTGCAAGTACTATTGGTGACAATACATTGTCCTGCACCAAACGGACTGAATTTATAATTGCGCCCGGGATACCAACCACAATTCCTGCAAAAATCAATAACGAAATTCCATTTCCAATTCCACGTTCACTAATCTGCTCGCCTACCCACATCAGAAAAGCTGTACCAGCTGTTAATGTGATTACAGTTAGTGCCCTGAAAGCCCATGGGCTTAATGTCGAAATTACGATTGGCTGTCCATTTGGTGCCGCCATACTTTCCAGTCCAACCGCAATGGCAAAACCTTGAACCACACTGAGAACAATTGTTCCGTATCTGGTATAACTTGTAATCTTTTTTCGACCGGCATCGCCCTCTTTTGATAATCTTTCAAGGTAGGGAAATACTGCAGTCAATAACTGAATTATGATTGAGGCACTAATGTAAGGCATCACACCCAGTGCAAAAACGGTCAATCGTGCCAGTGCTCCTCCGGTAAACATATCGAAGAAGCGTAATATAGAACCTTGTTGCGCCTCAAAAAAAGCTGTCAGAGCAGCTCCGTCTATTCCGGGAGTAGGTATATGTGCACCCAGGCGAAAAATAAAAAGCATTGCCAGAGTGAAAAAAATACGTTGCCTCAGCTCTTCAATTCTAAAAATGTTCTGAATTATATTTAACATTAAAGATGCCTTAGCCTGTCGTAACCACTTCACCACCAGCTTTTTTTACTGCTTCTGCAGCACTTGCGCTAGTCATGTCAACTTCTATATTTAATTTTTTGCTCAGTTTGCCCTTACCTAAAAGCTTTACAGGCTTGTCTTCTTTTTTGATTAAACCTAAAGCTTTTAATTTTGTTTTATCAATGCTGCTTCCTGTTTCGACATCTGCATTATCTTCCAGGTTTTGTAAATTTATCAACTGAGCATACACCTTGTTAGGACTTGTAAATCCAAATTTAGGCAATCTACGGTTGAGTGGATTTTGTCCACCTTCAAATCCTCGTTTCCTTTTATAGCCGGATCGTGATTTCGCACCGTTTTGTCCGCGTCCGCAGTTTTTTCCGCTACCGCTGCCTGGGCCACGTCCAACACGTTTACGACGTTTGTTTTTACTGGATTCAAGATCGTGGAGATACATATATTACCGTAATTCTATTAACCTGCTGTCTCAATCCTGACAAGATGACTAACCTTTTTGATCATCCCTCGAACTGCCGGAGTGTTTTCAAGCACTGAAAAATTGTTTATTTTCCGTAATCCCAATCCACTTAGACATGCTATTTGTTTTTTTTGTGCCCCAATCCTACTGCGAATCTGGGTTACTTTTATCTTACTGGCCATTTTTATTGTTTCAAATAATCAATGTCTTTGCCTCTTGCTCTGGCAATCCAATCGTTACTCCTAAGATTGTATAATCCATCAAGTGTTGAGCGTACCAGGTTGTTTGGATTTCTGGAACCAATGCACTTAACACTGATGTCCATGATGCCAGCTGCTTCCATAACAGCTCTAACAGCACCGGCTGCAATAATTCCATGTCCTTTGTCTGCAGGTTTCATTAAAACCTTTCCGGATCCAAAACGACCTATTGCTACATGTGGTATTGATGTGCCTTCCACATATATTTTTTTCATGTTAACCGAAGCCTGTTCAACTGCTTTACGAATTGCTTCAACAACCTCGTTAGCCTTCCCGAGACCAAGACCAACCTGACCTCGCCCATCACCAACAACGATTAATGCGCTAAAGCTGAATCTACGACCGCCTTTTACCACCTTGGCAACACGGTTTACGCGAACTACTTTTTCTATCAGCTCACTCTTTTCTCTATTTTTTTCTGCCACTACTTCACCATTATTCCGGTTTTACCGGTTTTCAGAATTTCAGGCCAGCTTCCCTAGCTCCTTCAGCTAAGGCCTGTACACGTCCATGAAAAATAAATCCACCGCGGTCGAAGACAACGGAGGAAATGGACTTTTCCATAAGTTTATTTGCTACGTCTGCGCCAACCGCTTTAGCTGCCTCTTTGTTCCCTGTGTAGATTTTTTTCAAGGACTTCTGGATTGCTACAGTTGAAGAAGCGGCCAAAGTACTTCCTGCATTATCATCAATAGCCTGCACATAAATATGTCGTGCAGATCTGAATACCGCTAGTCTAGGACGCGTATTAGTTCCAGAAATTTTTTTTCGAATACGTCTGTGTCTAGTTTCTCTTCCTTTCAGACGTGTTGCAGCATTATTCATTTCAAGCTCTTACTTGCGTATTAAGTTTTGCCACTTTTACCGGCTTTACGTTTTATTTGAACACCTTCAAATAAAATTCCTTTTCCTTTGTATGGCTCAGGTGGTCTAAATTTTTGAATCTCTGCAGAAACCTGCCCCAAAAGCTGTTTATCGGAACTTTCAAGAAGTATCTTAGTATTTGCATTTACAGATGCTTTTATTCCTTCCGGCAACGTGTAATTTATCGAATGTGAATAGCCAAGGTTTAATACCAATTTTTTTTGATTTACAACTGCTTTGTATCCGACACCTACCAAATTTAGCTGTTTTTGAAAACCTTCTGTGACACCGTGAATCATGTTACTAATCAGTGCCCGGGTTGTTCCTAGCATTGGAGTTATTGGAGCACTCAAGTCAGAAGGCAACACAGAAATATTTTCAGTATCAATTATTAACTCAATTGCAGGATGTGCCCTTAGTTCCAGCTCCCCTTTAGGACCCTTCACTGAAAGCAGGCGCTCCTTAAAATTTACTTCAACTCCCTGTGTAAGTTTGAGGGGTCTTTTACCAATTCTTGACATTGTCTTTTTTGATTAAATCCAGTCTAACAGACCGTACAAAGTACTTCCCCACCAATATTATCGGCACGGCACTGTCGGTCACTCATTATTCCTTTTGAGGTAGAAAGGATGGAAATACCTTGCCCATTAAGTACATGTTTACAATCCTTGCCCTTGCTGTAGAGACGAAGTCCAGGCTTGCTGATTCGGGTAATTTTACGAATAACAGGTAAATCGTCCACATACTTCAACCAAATTCGTAATTCCGGAAACTTAGCTTTTTCGTCCAGTTCCCAGTTTACTATGAAACCTTCATCTTTCAGAACCTTTACTATGTTAAGTCTCATCTTGGAGGACAGCATTTCCAGACTTTCTTTTTTCCTCATGTTTGCATTGCGGATGCGAGTTAATAAATCCGCAATAGGGTCACTCATTGACATATCACAATCTTTTTCAGTATCTTATATTGTTTTTACCAACTGGCTTTTGTCACGCCCGGCAGAAGGCCCGCACTAGCATTTTTTCGAAAACAAATCCTGCACATTCCGAACTTTCTCAAATATCCCCGCGGACGCCCGCAATATCCACATCTGCTGTATTGGCGGACTTTAAACTTTTGAGTACGTTCGCTTTTTGCGATCATTGATTTTTTTGCCATTTAACCTATTTTCTAAAGGGAAATCCCAAGTCCTGCATCATTGCAAGACCCTCTTCATCTGTAAGTGCACTGGTTACAATAGATATATTCATACCCCGGATATTATCTACATCATCAATTTCAATTTCAGGAAAAATCAGTTGTTCTTTAATTCCCATGGTATAATTTCCTGCTCCATCAAAGGCTTTTGGGGAAATACCCCTAAAGTCACGAATACGAGGCATTGCAATGTGAAGCAATTTATCTAGAAAAGTCCACATTTGTACGTTACGCAGAGTTACCATGCAACCGATAGGCATGCCTTCACGTAACTTAAATCCAGCAATTGAACGTTTTGCCTTGGTAACAACAGGCTTTTGTCCGGAAATCAAGGCTAACTGTTTGCTTGCTGCCTCGACTGCTTTGGGGTTCTGTACAGCTTCACCAAGTCCTATATTCAGGGTTACTTTATTGATAGCAGGAATTTGGTGCTTGTTCTTGTATTTAAACTTCTCCTGAAGCAACGGCACAACTTTCGAATTATAGGCCTGTAACAAGTTACTCTCTGACATTATCCTAATACCTCCCCAGATTTTACACAGACTCTATTTTTCACTCCAGCATCACTTGTCTGTATTTTTACACGCACGCCTCTTTCTAGAGTTGGATTGTAAAGCTGAACGTTTGAATAATGAACTGGTGCTTCAATTTTTATCAAGCCACCCTTTTGATTTGCTGCATTGGGTTTTGTGTGACGCGTGACCATATTTACACCTTCAATCAGTAAGCGTTCGCGCTTCCAATCTACAGTAATTACACGTCCGGTACGCCCCTTATCTTTTCCAGAAATAACCATCACTGTGTCTTCACGACGAATTGTGGCCCTTCTTTTTTTGGGTTGTTTAGCTTTCATGAATCAGACTACTATAATACTTCAGGTGCAAGTGACAGGATTCGCATGAATTTTCCAGCGCGCAGTTCTCTGGCTACAGGGCCGAAAATGCGGGTACCTAACGGTTCTCTTTTTCCATCTATTAAAACAGCAGAATTTGTATCGAATTTAATATAACTGCCATCTGGTCGACGGAACTCTTTTTTCGTACGAACTACAACGGCTTTCACAACATCTCCAGATTTTACTTTGGAATGAGGTTGGCAGTTTTTGATTGATGCAACAATTAGATCACCTACCCGAGCATAACGTCTCTTGGATCCTCCAAGAACCTTTATACACATCAGGCTTTTTGCTCCTGAGTTATCAGCAACTTCAAGAATACTTTGTGTTTGTATCATTTTGACGGTTTAAATAATCGGAAGCGCTTACGTCTACTCAATGGTCTGCACTCTGCAATTTGCACCAAGTCACCTACCTTACATTCGTTCTGCTCATCATGTGCAATATATTTTTTTGAGCGTTTGATGGTTTTCTTGTAAAGGGGGTGTTGTATTTTTCTTTCAATCTTTACAACAATGGATTTATCCATCTTGTTACCGACAACAATTCCACTCTGTAGCTTCAATGTACTCATTTTAATTTTATTCTCGCTATTGTTTGGCCAGTTTTTCAGTTAACACTGTATTCAAACGAGCTATATTACGTCGAGCTTTCTTTATCAAATTAACATCAGCCAATTGCCTGGAAACGTGCCCGCAGCGTAACCGCAGATATTCTTCTTTGAGATCGTATTTTTTGGCTTCCAATTCATTGACTGGTAATGCCCGTAATTCAGACGCATTCATATTACAGCTGCTCTTTTGATAATTTTTGTCTTTATTGATAATTTATAAGCAGCCAGGCGTAATGCTTCAGTTGCTACTTCTTCAGGAACTCCGTCAATTTCATAAAGCACACGTCCCGGATGCACAGAAGCTACCCAAGTGTCGACAGCTCCCTTGCCCTTCCCCATTCTTGTTTCAGCAGGTCGTTTTGTAACCGGCTTGTCAGGAAACACCCTGATCCAAGTTTTTCCGCCCCGTTTTAACGTCCGTGTGATCACCCTGCGGGCAGCCTCAATCTGTCGTGTTGTCACGTAACCTCGTCCGATTGCCTGAAGTCCGATGGAACCAAAACTAATTTTGTTTCCAGTATGTGCGTCCCCCTTCATTCTGCCGCGCATCTGCTTGCGAAATTTTGTCTTTTTTGGCATTAACATAGCTAAAACTCCTTAACTGAACGACCGTCTTCCACGTGATTTACCATATTCTTCTCCGCGATACACCCAGACTTTTACTCCGATAATACCATATGTCGTATTAGCTTCAGCAACACCATAGTCAATATCTACACGTAAAGTGTGTAAACGTACCTGTCCTTCTCGGACCCATTCTGACCTGGCTATCTCTGCTCCATTCAAACGCCCGCCTACCATTACTTTGCAGCCTGCTATATTCATTCGCATCGCAGCCTGTATGGACCGTTTGACTGCTCTTCTGTATGCAATTCGGCGTTCAAGCTGACTTGCGATATTTTCTGCAATCAACGTTGCGTCAATTTCCGGGCGTTTAATTTCCTTTATATTAATGGTGACATCGTTATAATTACGCTTGCTGAGTTCCTTTTTTAAACTCTCAACCTCATCGCCCTTTCGTCCAATGATGATTCCCGGACGTGCTGAGAAAATATTTACTTTGGTCCTTTTTGCTGTACGTTCGACTTCTATTTTTGAAATTGCGGCATGCTTCAAACGACCCTTCACAAACTTTTGAATATCCAGATCCTGTCTCAGCTGGCTTGCATAATCTTTTTCTGCAAACCACTTTGAGTTCCATGTTCTGGAAATACCCAGTCTTAGACCTATTGGATTAACTTTGTTACCCACAGTTTCCCTTGAAAAACGTGAATTCCCTTTGAAATAGAATAGGGAATTAAATTATTTAACTTTATTCTCCAACTTCCAGTGTAATATGGCTGGAGCGTTTTAAAATTCCGGATGCACGACCCATTGCTCTGGGTCGGAATCGTTTAAGTACCCGCGCTTCGTTAACGTAGGCAGAAATAACACGGAAGTTGTCCACATCAGCTTCCGGATGGTGCTGGTCCGCATTTGCGAGTGCAGACTGCAAGACCTTCATTATCGGTTCAGCAGCTCTATTTCGAAGTGTGCTTAATTGAGCCATTGCCCGGACAACATTCTCCCCTCTTATCAAATCGACAACCAAACGGGCTTTTCTTGGTGCCACTCTTACATTTCTTGCAGTTGCTTGAGCAGTCATTATCGCTTTACCCTCTTATCACTTTTTCCTACATGTCCCCGATATGTCCGGGTTGGTGCAAATTCACCCAATTTATAACCCACCATATCTTCTGTAATAAAAACAGGAATAAATTTGTTGCCATTATGAACAGCGATATTTGTACCAATAAAATCCGGTAAAATTACAGAGCGTCGGGACCATGTTTTGATCAAACGTCGATCGTTGTTTCCTTTAGCTGCAACAACTTTTTTTTCAAGATGAGCGTCTACGAACGGTCCTTTCTTTAGGGATCTTGGCACTGTTTATCTCCTCTTCAATATATATTTGTCTGTATCTTTACGTTTCCTGGTCTTTGCTCCTTTTGTGGGTTTACCCCACGGAGTTACTGGATGTCGACCACCGGAAGATTTTCCTTCGCCTCCGCCATGTGGATGGTCAACTGGATTCATAACTACACCACGAACAGTAGGGCGGCGACCTAACCAGCGATTCCGACCTGCTTTACCTTTATTAATGTTCATATGCTCTGCATTACCGACTGTTCCAACAGTTGCCATGCATTCTATTCTTACTTTTCTGATTTCACCGGAGCGAAGCTTGAGTTGAGCATAATCATCACCCTTTGCCATCAATTGAATTGCTGCTCCGGCACTGCGTCCTAATTGTGCTCCTTTTCCAGGACGTAATTCAATGCAGTGAAGCATCGTTCCAACAGGAATATTTTTTAATGGAAGAGCGTTACCGGTTTTAATATCAGCATTTTCTCCAGAAAAAATAACATCTCCAACTTTTAATCCGAAAGGTGTCAGGATGTAGCGTTTCTCACCATCTGCATAATGCAGCAAACTAATTCTTGCACTTCGGTTAGGGTCATATTCAACGCTGGCTACTTTTGCTGGAATCTCTTGTTTGTTTCTGGAAAAGTCGATTATCCGATATCTGCGTTTGTGTCCACCACCTTGATGCCTGACCGTAATCCTGCCATTATTGTTTCGGCCTCCCTTCTTTTTCAAAGGGGCTAAAAGACTTTTTTCCGGCGTGGATGCAGTTATTTCTTCAAATACAAAGCCACTCATTCCCCTTCTTCCAGGAGATGTAGGTTTGTGGAATTTAATTCCCATAATTCTTAGCAGTCAGTTTACGCACCTTCAAAATATTCAATAGTATCCCCTTCCTTTAGGGTTACTATTGCTTTTTTCCAGCTGGACTTAAGTCCCTGATAACGTCCAAGGCGTTTTTTCTTGCCCCGTACATTCATTGTTCTTACTTTCAGCACTGAAACCTTAAAGGATTTTTCAATGCTTTCCTTAATTTGAATTTTATTTGCCCTTTGGTCAACTTCAAAAGCGAACTGATTAGCTTCTTCTTTTAGTGACAAAGTCTTTTCTGACATTTTTGGTGCTCTAAGCACATCAAAAATATTCATCTAGCCAACCTTTCCTTGTATGCCTCAAGAGCATCTTTGAGGAAAACCACTTTTGTGTATTTCATCATCTCATAAACATTTAGGCTTCGAAAACTCAGAACATGTACGTCTGGAAGATTTCTCGAAGCAAGTCTCAAGTTTTCAGACACCTCGTCTGCTACTATTAAAACTTTTTCTGGAAGCTCAAGCTTGGTCAGCATTGCCTTCAGGTTTTTAGTTTTATTATCAGTCAGATTAAGGCTGTCAAGCACCAAAACTCCGTCCTGTCGAACTTTCTCTGCAAACACTGAACGTGTTGCAAGACGCTTAGTTTTCTTGTTCAGTCTAAAAGAGTGGCTACGCATTTGCGGCCCGAAAATCGTGCCGCCGTGGCGACGTATGGGCGATTTTGCACTACCCGCTCTGGCACTGCCTGTACCTTTTTGTCGATATAGTTTACGGGTACTGTAAGCTACTTCTCCTCGAGTTTTAGTAGAATGTGTCCCCTGTTGATTTGCAGCCAGAAACTGGCGCACAACTTCTGAAACAGCTTTTTTGTGATATGGTGTTTCCAGAATTGTATCGTCAATTTCTATCTTACCTGCGGCTTTGTTGCCTGCATCAACGGTTTTTAATGTTGCCATGGTTATACTTCTTAAAAAACTTTATTTTTCTTGCTTTATGGCGATGTCAACTCCAGCAGAAATATCCAGACGCATCAAAGCATCCATTGTCTGTGGTGTTGTTTCCAAAATATACAGGAGCCGTTTGTGGGTACGAATCTCAAACTGTTCTCTCGACTTTTTGTCAACATGTGGAGAACGCAAAACAGTGTAGCTGTTCTTTCGAGTTGGAAGCGGAATGGGGCCTACAATTTCAGCTCCAGTTCGCTTAACCGTATGAACAATTTCTCCAATTGTTTTATCGAGAAGTTTCTCGTCGTATGCCTTGAAACGTACTTTAATTTTTTGTTCCATCAAACCACCTGGTAGCTTATTCAATAACTTCCGTGACGACTCCGGAGCCAATAGTCCGTCCGCCTTCCCGAATTGCAAAACGTACTTCTTTTTCCATTGCAATTGGACATATCAACTCAATAGTCACTTCCACGTTGTCACCCGGCATTACCATCTCAACCCCGCTTGGTAAAGTAACGACACCGGTTACGTCAGTTGTACGGAAATAAAATTGTGGGCGGTAGTTTGTAAAAAACGGAGTGTGTCTTCCGCCTTCATCTTTATCTAGTACATAAACCTGGCCTTTGAACTTTGTGTGCGGTGTAATTGAGCCCGGCTTACAAATGACTTGTCCTCGCTCAATATCTTCACGCTTCAGACCTCTCAACAAAATTCCAACGTTGTCTCCAGCCTGTCCCTGGTCAAGTGATTTACGGAACATTTCTACGCCGGTAACAGTGGTTGTTTGGGTCTCACGGATTCCAGTGATTTCAATGTCCTCACCGACCTTCACTATTCCGCGTTCAATTTGTCCGGTTGCAACTGTACCGCGTCCGGAAATAGTAAACACATCTTCAACGGACATCAGGAGGTCCTTGTCAAGGTCACGTACAGGTTCAGGAATATAACTGTCAACTGCATCCATCAGCTCTTTAATACACACAAATGCAGGGTCGCTTGAATCAGTTGCTGAACTATCCATAACCGCCAGAGCGGAACCTTTGATAATAGGAGTGTCATCTCCAGGGAAATCATAGGAATCAAGCAATTCACGGACTTCCATTTCCACCAGTTCAAGCAACTCTTCATCATCGACTTGATCAACTTTATTCAGAAACACCACTAGGTATGGAACATTGACCTGGCGGGCCAACAAGATATGTTCACGGGTTTGAGGCATCGGACCGTCAGCAGCGGATACAACAAGTATCCCACCGTCCATCTGTGCTGCACCGGTGATCATGTTTTTAACATAATCGGCGTGACCTGGACAATCAACGTGTGCGTAATGCCGCTTCTCAGTTTCATATTCAATATGTGATGTCGCAATGGTGATCCCACGCTCTTTTTCCTCTGGTGCACCGTCAATTTCATCAAAGCCTTTTGCTTCAGCTAAACCGTCCATTTGCAGTACTTTGGTTATTGCAGCAGTTAAAGTTGTTTTCCCGTGGTCCACGTGGCCAATTGTTCCAACATTAACATGTGGTTTTGAGCGGTCAAATTTTTCTCTCGCCATCTCGTCTCCTGTTCCTTTTTCGTTTTGACTAATTAAAATTAACGCTCAGCCTAAGCTGACCGGTTCTCCAATGAGAATCTTTCTTGTCGATTCAGTCACAGACGTGTAGTGACTGAAATGCATGGTAAATGATGCCCGCCCCTGAGTGAGCGAACGTAATCGAGTGGAATAGCCGAACATTTCCGCCAACGGAGCTTCGGCCTCAACAACCTGAATTCCACCCTGCTCTTCCATACCCCGGATACGTCCGTGGCGAGCATTCAGGTCTCCAATAACTTCACCTGTAAAAGATACAGGCGTAACGACCTCTATTTTCATTGAGGGTTCAAGTAAGGCCGGTCCTGCCTTCCGTACCCCTTTCCGAAGAGCGTTTACCCCCGCAATAGTGAAGGCAACTTCGGTCGAAGATTCTTCCAGATATTCTCCTGCAACCAAGCAAACTTTCAAGTCAATTAATGAAAATCCGGCAAGGACTCCATTACTCATTGCATCTTGAATCCCTTGTTCCAGGGCCTCTGCAAACTGCGTTGGCAATTCTTCAGCCGAAAGTTTGTTTTCAAATTCAAAACCCCCTCCTGCCTCCAGTGGTTCAAGGCTTATCCTACAGAAAGCAAATTGGTCTTTTCCGTCAATTTGTTGCTCAAACCGTGTTTCTGAGCCTGCAGTCTGCGTAATTGTTTCTCGGTATGCTACTCTGGGCGTTCCGGCTTTACAGTCGATCCGAAACTCCCGCTGGAGTCTGTCAACCAGAACTTCCAAATGAAGTTCGCCCATTCCTGAAATTATGTTTTGTCCTGTTTCAGCATCAATCCTACTACGGAATGATGGGTCTTCCTGCATCAGGCGTTTCAGGGCTTCTTCAAGTTTGTCCTGATCCTGTTTAGTTTTTGGCTCAATAGCCTGATCAATTACCGGTTCCGAAAACTGAGTTCTTTCCAGAATTATCGGATGATCCTTTGGGCAGAGCGTGTCCCCCGTGATCAGTTCCATACCGATCACTGCCCCGATATCTCCTGCTTTTATCACGGAGACATCTTCACGCTTGTTTGCGTGCAGTTTTACTAGATTCCCAATCCGTTCATGTTTACGTTTTCGCGGATTAAATACTGTTTTCCCGGTTTCAAACGAACCTGAATAAACACGAACAAAAGTCATCTGACCGGCGAAAGGATCACTTGCCACTTTGAATGCAAGTGCACACAATGGGTCTGATTCAGAAGCCTCTCGGCTAACCAGTTTTTTCGTTACCGGATGATCTCCCTGTACCGGCGGAATATCAAACGGAGACGGGAGGTAATTTACTACAGCATCAAGCAGTTGCTGCACTCCCTTATTCTTAAAGGCACTTCCACACAAAACCGGTGTGATTTTGCCACTTAAAGTTGCTTTACGCAGAACTTTGACGATCTCTTCCTGTTCTACCTGTTGCTCTTCAACAATTTTTTCGAGCAAGTCATCATCAAAAAGAGAAAGATGCTCCAGCATCTGCCTACGCCAATCCTGCGCAGATGCTCTCAATTCATCGGAGAGTTCGGTACTTTCGTATTGTTCACCAAATCCTTCATCTTTGAAACGCAGTTCCTGCATCGAAACCAGGTCGATCACTCCTGTAAATTCCTCCTCGGCGCCAATCGGTATTTGTATGGCTACCGGACTTGCAGAAAGCTGGTCTTCAATTGAAATGACAGCTTTCTCAAAATCCGCACCAACACGATCCATTTTATTGACAAATGCAATACAGGGGACGTTATAGCGTTTTGCCTGTTTCCAAACTGTTTCTGTCTGAGGCTGTACTCCTGCTACTGCGCATAGCACCATTACTGACCCATCCAGTACTCTCAAAGAGCGCTCGACCTCCGCTGTAAAATCTACATGTCCCGGAGTGTCAATAATGTTTAAAACATATTCTTTTTTATCAGTCTCCCAGGAACAAGTAGTTGCAGCTGAGGTAATCGTGATCCCACGCTCCTGCTCCTGCTCCATCCAATCCATTGTAGCAGAGCCGTCATTGACCTCCCCGATCTTGTGAATCCGTCCAGTGTAATAAAGGATACGCTCGGTGGTTGTAGTCTTCCCTGCATCAATGTGTGCCATGATGCCGAGGTTACGCCGTTGTTTTAGAGGAACTGTTCTTGCCACGTCGGTTTATTGATAGAGGCACTGATTTGTTTCAGTAAAAGCCAGTTCGTTTACCAACGGTAATGCGCAAAAGCCTTGTTGGCCTCAGCCATCTTATGCGTATCTTCCTTCTTTTTTATTGCGCTGCCTCTGCTGTTTGAAGCATCTGCGAACTCATCTGCCAGCTTCGCACGCATTGATAAGCCGCTGCGGGCATTTGCATTTTCAATTAGCCAGCGAATTGCCAGTGACTGACTTCTGCTGTGTCGGACTTCCAGCGGCACCTGATATGTTGAACCGCCCACACGCCGAGATTTTACTTCTACAGACGGCATCACGTTTTCAATGGCGGCTTTAAAAATCTCCAATGATGACATTTCAGATTCACGCTCTGAAATTATGTCCAGTGCACTATAGAAAATATTTTCTGCAATACTTTTCTTACCATGCTTCATTAACGAATTAATGAATTTACTTACTAACAGATCTTTATATTTTGGATCAGGTAAGATTACTCTTTTTGTTGCGGCTCTACGTCGTGGCATATATTTTTTCTACTGATCCTTTTTGACGCCGTACTTGGAACGGGACTGCTTACGTTCATTTACTCCAACTGTATCAAGTTTACCGCGTACAACGTGATAACGAACTCCGGGAAGATCTTTTATTCGTCCGCCTCGTATCAGCACAACTGAATGTTCTTGAAGATTGTGTCCTATTCCTGGAATATAACTCGTCACCTCAATACCATTGGTCAAACGAACACGGGCAACTTTTCGTAATGCGGAGTTCGGCTTCTTGGGTGTTGAAGTGTAAACCCGTACACAGACGCCTCGGCGTTGAGGGCATGCTTCCAGTGCAGGGGTATCCTTTTTGGTTAATTTGCTTTTACGTCCCTTCCGGACCAACTGACTTAATGTCGGCATATTTTGTAAGTTCGACTTTGCTATTTATCCAATTATTAATAATCAATCCGCTAATTTAACATTGTTTCAACTTTTCGTCAACATCTTTTTTATTATTTCTTGAAAAAAAATAAAAACCCTACAAAAACCTTTTTCTTAAGTGAAAATTAGACATCCATCATGCTTGTCTCCTGAGAAAAACTTTGTATTGTATCATTTGTAAACAGTCTTAAAATGGCAATAAAAAAACACTAATTTCTTTTCCATCTTTAAAAATGACTGAACATTCATTCACCAACAAGTTGATAAACGAAAAAAGCCCGTACCTATTACAGCATGCGCATAACCCGGTAAACTGGTACCCATGGGGTCAGGAAGCCTTTGAGAAAGCAAAAAGTGAAGACAAGCTGCTGCTGGTCAGCATCGGTTATGCAACCTGTCACTGGTGTCACGTGATGGAGCGCGAGTCGTTTGAAGATCAGGAATTGGCTCTATATCTTAACAAGCATTTTGTACCAGTGAAAGTAGACAGAGAGGAGCGCCCAGATGTGGACAAAATCCACATGGATGCACTACACGCCCTTGGTCAGCAGGGAGGATGGCCTCTGAATATGTTTTTGACTCCGGAAGGAAAGCCTGTTACGGGGGGCACTTATTTCCCTCCGAAACCAATGTATGGGCGAAAATCCTTCCGTGAGCTGCTGGAAAACTTAGTCTTTATTTGGGAAAATGAGCGCGAAAAAATTTATTCTACTGCTGATGAAATTACTTCTCATTTACAGCAACAAGCTGTTCCATCATATAACGGACTACCTGAACTGAATTGGGAGGTGGAAGAGAAGGCGGTTGCGCAATTTCGGGAATCGTTTGATTCACGGCACGGTGGTTTCAATCAGCAGCTTCAAAACAAGTTTCCGCCTAGCATGGGATTGATGCTTTTGCTTCGTCACTATGACAGAACAGGTAACGCAATGTCACTGGAAATGGTGGAAAAGACTTTACAAAAAATGTTTGCCGGGGGAATTTATGATCAACTTGGCGGTGGACTGAGTCGCTACAGTACCGATTATGAGTGGCTGGTTCCGCATTTTGAGAAAATGCTTTATGATAATTCTCTGTTTATCTGGGCTTTGATAGAGACTTTTCAAGTTACCAGGAATCCACTTTATGAAACAGCGGTGCGGGATGTTCTGACTTATGTTGCACGGGATATGACTTCTCCGCAGGGAGCATTTTTTTCTGCAGAAGATGCAGATAGCGAGGGTGTTGAAGGGAAATTTTATCTCTGGTCAAAAGCAGAAGTAATGGAAATTTTAGGTGCTGAAACTGGAAAGCTGGCCTGCGCATATTGGGATATTACTGAGAAAGGGAATTTTGAGAGCAGCAACATTCCGAATCGTCCAATGTCCGATGAAGAAGTTGCAGAGCAATTCAGTATCACTACTGAAGAGATGCAGGTTCAACTCCGGGCAGCACGGGAAAAGTTGCTTGCAGTTCGTTCACAACGTATTCGTCCTCTATTGGATGACAAAGTACTTACATCCTGGAATGCCTTGATGATTTCTGCTTTTGCTCGGGCAGCACGGGTATTTGATGATACTGATTTTGAAATGAGGGCAGTGCGTGCGGCTGACTTTATTTTCGAAAATCTACGGGACGAGTCTGGACGCTTGCTCCGGCGCTGGCGTGACGGAGAGGCTCGTTATCCGGCTTATCTCTGTGATCATGCGCAACTTGCTGCTGCTTGTCTGGATCTTTACGAAACCACCTACGATCCTGAATGGTTCCGGAAAGCTGTTGAATTATGTCAGGGAATCAATCGTCTTTTCCGGAACGATGACGGTCCATATTATGATACTGGAATAGATGGTGAAACCCTGTTAACCCGTAATGCAGATGGATATGATGGTGTGGAACCTTCGGGAAACAGCAGTGTGACAAATGCATTTTTGAGGCTTCGCTCTTATGGTTTGTCCCCTGAATTTTACAGCGATGCTCAACGAATTTTAAGAAGTTTTGCTCCCCATCTGAAACAGGCCGGAGTCAGCTTTTCAGCAATGCTTGGTGCCCTGCATTTCAGCCTTTCTGAACCGAAAGAGATTATCATTTCCGGAAGACGTGGAGATCCGGAGACAGAAGCCTTACTGAAGGAAGTACGTAGTGAATTTCATCCGAATATAGTAGTGGCCTTCGTTGAAAACGGAGAGAGTCCGGAAACAGAAAAAATCATCCCGCTGGCTTCCGGAAGAGTAATGGTAAATGAACGTGCGACCGCTTATGTTTGCCAAAATCAAACCTGTCAATTGCCGGTCCATTCAATTAAAGAGTTACGGAAACTATTGAACTAAGTTTTTCCTTGTAGAAAATTGAGGCATGGTAGTCAACTTGAGCAGAAAGTTTGTTGTGTTATTAA
>FUWD013237777.1_pt2 | contig 26987 bp, 28 predicted proteins | sample 1063281 | NCBI WGS metagenome assembly FUWD01 (sample SAMEA79048168, study PRJEB19326) | metagenome | biome: marine | reverse complement strand
CTGTTCATATGGTTGAAACAATAAGCAAATACACACAAGTTAAACGACAATTATTATTGGCCTTAGGAAGAGATCCGTTGCCAGAAGAAATTGCAGTAGAAATGGATGAAAGCATTGATAAAATTAGACATATTATTAAAATCTCTCAAGAAACAATTTCTTTAGAAGCTCCTGTTGGTGACAATGAAGAAGAAAGTAGATTGGGAGAATTTATTGAAGATAAAAAAACTATTTCACCTTTTCAATCTGCATCTAGAAAGTTACTTGAAAAAAGATTGAAAGAGATTTTAGTTGATTTATCTCCTCGTGAACAAAAAATTCTAGAAATGCGTTTTGGATTAAAAGATAGCGTAAATCATACATTAGAAGAGGTTGGTCAAGAATTTGGCGTTACCAGAGAACGTATTCGACAAATTGAAGCTAAGGCATTAGAAAGAATGCGTCAACATGAAAAATCAGAAAAATTAAAAGGATACTAAGTTTAATCTTTAATTTTTAATGAAATCTAATATAAATCAATTGAAAAATTTAGTTATTTTATTGACAGAAATAACAACCATTTTATTAATGGTTTTTAATATTTTACCTAGAGAATTAAGTTGGTTTTTAACTGGTTTATTGATTTTTTATTTTATTTTTAGTCCTCTGGAAGATTCTCTTTGGGTTTTTATTGCTTCTATCCCTTTGTTTGTTGCTTTGCCTATTAAAGAAGGATTTGATACTTTGGCTAATTGGAGAATCTTATCAATCGTTTTATTTTTAGTTCTTTTTTTTAGATATGGAATTTCAATTAATCTAATAAAGGATAGTTTCGGAAAATGGAGATTAAAAGAAAAATTTGAACATTATAGAATGGAATATTTAAGTTTAATATTTATTGCAATTTCTTTTATATCCATTTTAGTAGCAGAGAATGCTTGGATTGGATTAAAAAAAAATAATATTTTTAATCAATGCTTCTTTGATTTATATTATTATTAGAAATTTAGCATTTAGAAACAAGAATATTTTTAATAAAATTTATAATGCAGTTAAAGTTGCCATAGGGATAACATTAGGAGCCGGTTTTCTACAGTTGATAATTGTATTTTTTATTAACCTTCATCAGTTTTGGTATCTTTGGGATCTTCATGTAATTAATGTTTACTATGGACAAGCATTAAGTGACCTTTTGTCCTATAGTAATACTTGGTTTTCTTATTATCTATATCAATTGCCAACCTTAAGAATGTTTTCTATTTTTCCTGATTCTCATTCTTTTGCCATGTTCTGTCTTTTGTCTTTACCTTTTTTCTGGATTTTAATATTTTTACGTAAACAAAAAAATAGAATAAAAGTAATTTTATCTTATTTATTATTAATTTTTTGTTTTTTAGGTATTATTTTTTCTGGATCTAGAGGAGCATGGGTTAGCGCAATTTGTTCTTTGTTAATAGTCTTATTTTTTATTTTTAAATTATATAAAAATTATAAAAAACAAACACAGTTAATCTTAGGTAGTTTTCTTATTTTTATTATTCTTTTTCCAATTGCATCAGCTATTCTTTTTCTACCTCAATATATTCAATTAGGAGATGAAGCTACTATGGGTATTTCGTTTTTTGAAAGAACCAGAAGTATGTTTGATTTTATGGAAACTTCTGTTAAGGGTCGTTTAGAAATTTGGCAAAGAACGATTGATTCAATTATTATACATCCCTTTTTTGGTGTTGGCATAGGTAATTATCCTTTAATTTTAAATGAAGGCTTGTACACTGCTAAAATGGGCTCTTCGGCTCATAGTCTTTATTTAAATTTTGCTTCTGAAATAGGTATATTTGGTTTATTGATTCTATTAGCTATGTTTTGGTATATCTTAAAAGATGCTTGGCAGATTTTTAATAAAGCTAATAAGTCGTTTTTACAGGTTTGGGCTGGATTTTTTATTATTGCTTTGATTTGGATTATGGGATATAGTTTATTTGATGTTGTTCTTCTCAATGATAAGGTTTTTTTATTTTTTCTTATTAATTTAGGTATTTTATATGGTACAAAATCATCCATTAGTTTCAATTAGTCTTCTTACTTGGAATGGCGAGAAATATATTAAAGATTGTTTGAATTCTGTTTTTAACCAGACTTATTCTAATTTAGAGATTTTAATAAGAGATAATAATTCAGAAGATAAAACAGTTCAATATATTAAAGATATTAAAAAAAGGCATAAAAATTTAAAGTTTTTTTTAAATCCTAAAAATGTAGGATTTGCAATCGGGCATAATCAAACGATAAAAAAAAGCAAAGGCGATTTTATTCTTTGTCTTAATCAAGATGTTGTTTTAAATAAAGATTTTATTTTAAAAGCTATAAAATTATTTAAAAAAGATAAGAAGACAGCATCTGTTCAGGGCAAGTTATTGCGTTGGCAAAAAGGACTGTCAATCTCTAATGATTATTCCGATTATCAAATAACTCATATTATTGATACCGTTGGATTACTTATTTTAAAAAATAGAAGAATTGTTAACAAGGGACAAGGAGAAATTGACGAAGGTCAATTTGAAAATATTGAAGAGATTTTTGGACCTGATGGAGCAACTCCAATTTACAGAAGAAAAGCATTAGAAGATGTTAAAATAAATAATGAGTATTTTGATGAGGACTTCTTTGCATATAAGGAAGACGTTGATTTAGCTTGGCGATTACGATTATATGGATGGAAATCATTTTATCAACCAAAATCAATTGCTTATCACGATAGAACAGCAGGAGACAGTTTTGCCTTGAGTTATATAAACATTATTAAAGAGAGATTAAAGATTAATAAATTTGGTAAATATTTAGCTTTCAAGAATCAACGTTTAATGCAAATTAAAAATGAACAAATAGGTTCTTTAATTAAATATTTTCCTAATTTCTTAATTAAAGAAATTAGTTCTTGGGGATATGTTCTTTTGTTTGAAAGATATACATATAAAGCGATTAAAGATTTACTTAAATTGATACCCAAAGTATTAAAGAAAAGAAAGATAATTATGAGAAAAAAAAGAATAAATTCAAAAGAAATAAATAGATGGTTTAAATAAGATATGGAAAATTCAACATTCAATAAAAAAAGATATTTTTGGTTATTTTTGTCTATTGTACTAATAATAGGATTTGTTTCTTTTCTATTTATAAAAACTAGCTTTACCATCAGTAAGGTGATTGATTGGACTGGCGCAAGTAATGTTTTGCCTTTTGGTGAAGATTTACCAGATTTACCAGAAAAAGATCCTGATAGAATCAATATTTTACTTTTAGGAATGAGAGGATTAGAAGATGAAGGAGATGGAAAATTACTTTCTGATACAATCATTTTAGCTAGTATAAAAAAAAGCACAGATGAGATAGCCTTGATTTCTTTACCAAGAGACCTATATGTTAAAATTTGGTGTACATTAGAAAATAGAAAAATAAATTTTGCTTATGCTCAGGGCGGATTAGATTGCGCTAAAAAAACCGTTTCTATTGTTACTGACTTATATATTGATTACGCTGTTAGCGTTGATTTTAAGGGTATTGAAGAAGGAGTTGATGCATTAGGTGGTATTACTATAGAATTAGAAAAACCATTTGAAGAAAGCTTTCAGTGGTCTAACGAAGGATGGGAAGAAAATGATAATTGGTTTATTAAAGAAATCGAAGGAGAAGAAAAATGGGTTTTTCATGTTGCCACAGGAACAAATGAATTAGATGGTCAAACTACTCTTTATTATGTTCGTTCTCGTTATTCAACAAATGATTTTGATAGAATGAGACGTCAAAACCAGGTTTTAATGGCAATTAAAGAGAAGGCTTTGTCTTTGGGCGTATTAACTAATCCAATTAAAATCTTTAATTTATTAGATGTGTTAGGTAAAAACGTCAAAACAGACATGGGATTAGACAATATGAATAGTTTAATTAGTTTAGCAAAAGATATAGATGAAGATTATATTAAGAAAATCTTTTTTGATACAAGTCCCGAAGGATTACTTTATGACACATTTATTAATGAAGAGTACGTGCTTTTACCAGTAGGAGATAATTTTGATAAAATTCAGGAGGCATGTAAAAATATATTTAATTAATTATGATTTCTATTATTATTACACATTATAAAAGATCATCATTGCTAAGGCTTTGTTTGGAATCAATTAAAAATACTATTAATGAAATAGAACATGAAATTATTGTTATTGATAGTGAAGCAGAAAGAGAGACTAAAGATTTTATTGAAGAAAAATTTCCAGATGTAAAATATTTTTCTTTTTCAAAAAACGTTGGTTATTCTAAATTGGTCAATAAGGGAATTGGATTATCTCAGGGAAAATATCTTTTTATTATCAATCATGATATTATTGTTTTAAAGAATTCTATATCTGAAATGCTTGATTTTATGAAAAAAAATGATAAAGTTGGTATTATTGGACCGCAATTATTAACCTTTAGTAATGAGATTCAAAAATCTTGTTTTCGTTTTCCTACAATAGGAGCAATTTTAGCCCGTAGAACTTTTTTTAAAAAAACACGTTGGAGTAAAGAAAAATTAGATGATTTTTTGATGAATGGAGAAAGCTTTTCTTCTGATACAAAAGTTGATTGGGTACAGGGGTCAGCAATGTTTGTTCGCAAAGAAGCCATTGATAAGATTGGATTATTGGATGAAAGATTTTTTATGTACCTTGAAGATACTGATTGGTGTCGTCGTTTTTGGAAAAATGGTTATGAAATAATTTATTTACCATCTGCTCAAGTATTTCATTATTATGGGAGAGCCAGTAAAAAATTAGGAGCACTTTTAGATATTCTATTTAACAAATATACACGTTTGCATTTAAAAAGTTTTATAAAATATCTTTGGAAATGGAGAAAAGATAATAAAAAGAAAATATGAAAAAATATATTTATATTCCAGTTTATATGATTGTGTTAGGGCTTGTTTTTGGTTTTGGTTTTTTTATTGGAGAATATAATCAACCTTCTATTGAAAAGATTAATAGCATAAGTAATAAGGAGTCAGACCAAGAGATTAAAGCTGATTTTAGCTTATTTTGGGATGCTTGGAGATTAATTGAAAAAAAATATGTTAATAGAAATGATTTAGATAATCAGAAGATGATTTATGGAGCAATATCAGGACTTCTTTCTTCTTTAGATGATCCATATTCTGTTTTTATGGAACCAGAAGATAGTAAAAAGTTTATAGATGACATTAAAGGTAGCTTTGAAGGCATTGGCGCAGAAGTTGGTATTCGTAAAGATATTTTAACTATAATTACTCCATTAGAAGGAAATCCTGCACAAAAAGCCGGATTAAAAGCAGGAGATAAAATTCTCAAGGTAGACGATACTATTACGAGTGATTTGACTATAGATGAAGCAGTCTCTTTAATTAGGGGAGAAAAAGGAACTAAGGTTGTCTTATTAATTACTAGAGATGGATTAGATGGAACAAAAGAAATAGAAGTTATTAGAGATACTATTCAAATTCCTATCATTACATGGGAATTAAAAGAGGATGGTATTGCATATATTCAGTTTTATCATTTTACCGAAAATTCAGCTATGCAATTTAGAAAAACAGTTGAAGATGTTTTAGAATCTAATCCTAATGGAATCGTTTTAGATCTTCGTAATAATCCAGGCGGCTATTTAGAAGTTGCAATTGATATTGCAAGTTGGTTTTTACCAAAAAGAGAATTAGTTGTTATTGAAGATTATGGAAATGGAGATCAAATTGAACATAGAAGTAAAGGATATGGATCTTTAGAAGAGATACCAACAGTTGTTTTAATCAACCAAGGATCGGCTTCTGCTTCAGAAATCTTAGCCGGAGCATTAAGAGATATTAGGAATATTCAAATTGTTGGTCAAAAAAGCTTCGGTAAAGGTTCAGTCCAACAATTAGAAAAATTAAGAGGGGATTCAAGTATTAAAATTACAGTAGCCAAATGGTTAACTCCCTCTGGTGTTTGTATCGCTGAAGAAGGAATATCACCTGATATAGAAGTAGAAATAACAGAAGAGGATATTAATGAAATGAATGATTCACAATTAAATAAAGCATTAGAATTGTTAAAAGAATGAATGAGCGAATAGTTCTCAAGATATATGGAAGAGTGCAATTGGTTATGTATCGTGATTCAGCATGTCGGCAAGCTAAAAAATTAGGATTAGTTGGTTATGTGATGAATGAGTCAGACGGAACGGTTAAAATAGTGGCTGAAGGCCAAAAAGAAAAATTGGAAAAATTTATAGATTGGTGTTATAATGGACCTATCCTTGCTAAGGTCGAAAAAATAAATATTGATTGGAAAAAGGAAACTGATCAATTTAATAATTTCAAGATAAAATATTAAGATATAAAAATATGAAAGTAATCTTATTAAAAGATGTGGAAAAGTTAGGCAAAAAAGGAGAAATCAAAGAAATAGCCGATGGTTATGGTCGTAATTTTTTAATTCCTAATGAATTAGCTATTCTAGCTACTAAAGACCAAATAGTTAAATTAGAAGAATTAAAAGAAATTGAGTCTAAGAAATCTGAAGAAGAATTAGTTAAATTTCAAGAACTAGCAACTCAATTAGATGGGTTAGAATTAGAAATATCAGCTAAGGTAAGTGAAGAAGAAAAATTATTTGGCGCAATAACAAATGTTCAAATTGTTGAAAAACTCAAAGAACAAGGGATAAGCGTTGATAAAGAACAGATTAAATTAAAAGATCCGATTAAAGAAATTGGAGAATATGAGATCAATATTCAATTACCTCATAATTTAGAAGCTAAAATTAAAATAATTATTGTAAAAGAAAAATAAAGTAAAATTAAAAAAGCATCCCAATGGGATGTTTTTTTTAATTAATAATTTATATAAATATTTATTCTACACTAACTACTTTAACAATTCTCTTATTGCCATCAAATTTTGTTATTTTTTTAGTTATAAAAGTAACAATACCTTCTTTGATTGCATAAAGAGTATCATCCTTTCCTCGACGAACATTTTTACCTGGAATAACTTTAGTTCCTCTTTGTCGAATAATAATATTGCCTGATTTAGCTTTTTGTCCACCAGATAATTTAATTCCTAAGTATTTTGGTTGAGAATCACGACCCAAACCAGTTGAGCCAGCCGATTTAGTTTTTGACATAATAAAGAGAGTGAGCCGCCACGAGAAAGTTGACCTTTACAATTAGCTAGATTCAACTTGTCACTCTTTCCCGATAGCGGCTACTTATATCTATGTTATACAAATTTAAACAATTAGTCAAGAACAATGAATCTGATATAATCTTAATTGTTAGTATTGTTTTAGTTGCCTTAATTAGTTTTGGAGCTGGTTTATTAGTAGATTTTTCTGAAAATATAGAAGCAATCATTATTCAACAACCAACTGCTTCTATTCAGCAATCTTTAAAAGCAAGTCCTGAAATATTTTCAAAAGAACAATCAGAAGAAAAAAAATTTGTGGGTAGTATTAATAGCAATAAATATCATTGGCCAAATTGTTCTTTTGGCGCAAGAATCTCTGAAGAAAATCAAATTTGGTTTTCCTCAGAAGAAGAAGCTGAAAATGCTGGTTACATTAAATGTGGTAGTTTTGAAAAATATATTAAATAACTTATTTATTTTTGCTTGTAGAAATAACTTTAAATTCTTTATCTAATGTTTTTGTTTGATCTATTTGTTTTTTTAGATCATAGGGAAGAGAGTTTATAACTTTTTTAAATTTAACTTTATCAATTGTTAAAATTTCTTTCCATTTACCAATTGGTTCAAGAATTTCTTTTACTTTATTAAAATTATAGCTAAATCTTTGTTGTGATAGGCGAGTGATATATCCTTCATCACCAAAGACACGATCAATGCTCTTGTTGTCACAATATTTATTAATTATTTGTTTCAATTCGTTAATACGCTTATTATCTATTGATTGTTTCTCTTTAATTGTAAAATATTCTTTAATTACTTCTTTTATTTCTTTATCATCAAGAGCAGGGGATTCTTCGCTAATAAATTTATGCTTATAAAGAGGGCAATATTGTTGATATTGGCACCAATCACACAAAGGATTAACTCGAGGTTCAAATTTACTTTTATTTATTTGATTAATTAAATCCAGTATTTTTTGCTGGGTTTCTTTTATTACTTCTTTTTTTCTAATAACAGAAAGCTTTTCTCCGTGTCTTAAATAGTATAGAGACAGTTTAACTGGTCTATCTTCTTTTTCTAAAGAAGGCCAACGATTAACAATGCCTAGATAATAAATTAAAAGTTGAAAATTATTATCAACATCACTTTGAGCTGGCATTTTTTTTGTTGTTTTATAATCAATTACTTCAAAGGTTCCATCGTCTAATTTATCAATTCTGTCAATTCTTCCTGTTATTTGATGAAATTCTTTATTATCTGAAATAGGAATTTGAAATGATGCTTCTAAATTAATAATATTAAATTTTTGATTTTGATTTTGAAGATAATATTTTTTCAAAATATCAACTCCTTGATAAAAAGCAAAAGATTCTTCTTGTTTGTCTTTATAAATATCAGCATTCCATTTTTCAGTAAAATATTTTAAAAGTTCATCTTCAGATAATGGGAGTGGCAAGCTTGGTTCGTGGAACACTTTTAAACATTCATGAATCAAAGTACCAAATACTGCTTCTTTTATTTTTGGAGTTTTAATTCTATCAATATATTGAAATTTATATTTAGCTGGACAAATAGAAAATGAATCTAGTCCAGAATATGAGATACGCATAAAATTATTCTAAGTCTTTTCCACCATGAAATTTACGGTGAACATCTCTTAATTGTTTATTAGTCACATGAGTATATACCTGCGTAGTCGCTATATTGCGATGTCCTAAGAATTCTTGAATTAAACGAAGGTCTACGCCTTGATTTAATAAATCAGTAGCAAAAGAGTGCCTTAGGGTGTGAGGTGTCGTCTTTGAAGATAAACCAGCTAACAAGGCATATTTTTTAATACTTCTTTCAATAGAACGATCAGTTAGTCTTTTAGATGTATTTTTTCTACCCTGGTAACTAATGAATAAGGCCTTGTTATTATCTTTTCTAGTATCTAAATATTCTTTAATCCAATAGATAGCTCTTTCTGAAAAAAATACTGTTCTAACATGACCACCCTTACCAATAATACTAATTTCTAAGTCTTTAGTAGTTGGTTTTATAACCATTTGTTCCTGATCCAATGAAACCAACTCTGCAATTCTTAACCCAGTAGAAAATAATGTTTCAAGAATAGCTCTATCGCGTAATCCATTTATTTTTTGAGTATTAGGTATAGAAACTAATTTTTCTACTTGTTCTAAATTTAAAAAATGAACCTTTTTTTCATCTTTATCTTTAGCTAATTTAATTTTCTCAGATGGTAAAGAAAGGATATCTCTATCAGCAAAATAATTCAAAAGAGATCTTAAAGCAATTAAATAGTAGTTTTGAGTTGACTTTTTTAGAGGTTTTTTAGAATGACGAGACAAGTACACTCTATAATCCCAAATATGAGCAGGGGAGAGTTCATGAGGTTTTAAGTCCTCTAGATTATTTTTCCTTAACCAATCAATAAACTTTTTAAGAAAACGAGAATAATTTTCTTGGGACTTATTAGATAATCCTTTTTCAATATCTAACCAGTCCAAAAAGCTAGTTAAATGCTGAGTTAGTGGTTTTTGGCTTTTCTCCATATTCAATATATATTAAATGTGTATTAAGGGTTATTATGCGACTATACATCTATATTAATATACAGCCAAATGGCTGTCAATGTGGACAATTCTCTACTATCCCCTAACTCTTAATACAAGAGACATCTTTTTTTATTAAATATATTATTTTAATATTATTTAATGCTATCTATCCACTCTCTGATTATATTGCTCCCCTGCTGAATTTTAATTTTTAGGGGATTCAATAGTTCTTTAATCCATTCTGTCTTATTTTGAATCCAATTTCTAGTACTTTTCTTAATTTCTTGTTTAATCTTCTCTTGAGCCTTGTCTATTAATTCTTCTTGCTTCTTTTCAATAGTTTCTTGTGCTTCTTTAAGCATTTCTTGGCTTTTTTCTTTAATTATTTTTTGTTTCATTGAGTCAACCATTTGTTTCACTGGAGTAATTAATTTTTTATCTGTTTCTTGATAAAGATTGGTTATCCAATTTGGTATTTCTGATGTTTCTTGAATTTCTTCTTTCGCTAAAACAGGATTTATAAAAAATAGGGTTATAATAATTGTAAATAATAATATACGCATAATTTTATGGATTAATGATAAATAATCATTTGATCTAATTTAGTTGTTGTATTATAAAGATTAGAAATATAAACTTGAGTTGATTCTAAATAAATATTAGCTCCAAAGAGTGGATCATGAACGACATATCGCCCATCATCTGTTTTGTGATGAACGACTACATAATGTCCTGCTCCTCTGTTGCTTGCCCTTATAAAAACAATTACAGGATAGCCAGCTCCTAACTCTCGATCTAATTTAAACCAGTCAAACAATGAAACATGAGGTGGTGGACAATTTGTACAACTAATACTCCCCCATTTGCTTGGCCAAGAAATTAAATCCCACGAAAAAATAGATGTTTTTGCTAATTGTCCGGGTGTAATTATATTATTATGATAAGTTAATATCATGGCTACACTTGTAACTGCACAACCATAATCTTCTAATTTAGAATTGCTAATTCCTATTGTTGTATTAGCCCAACGAGGATCATCTTGTCTATAATATGAATTTAATGATGACCAATATTGTGAAGAAGGTTTTTCTTGAAGCTCTTTTAAACGGGCTAATTCAGCAGCTTTTTGCTGACGCAAACGATTAATATCTCCTAATAATGATTTTTTTTGTTTTTCGATATTAGCTAATAATTGTTGATACCTTCCTTCTTCTCCTCTGGTTTCTTTTAATAAGTTTTCTTTAGAATTTCTTTGACTAGCTAAAGACCATTTTTGATTAGTTAATTGATCTTTAAATCCTTCAAGTCGTTCTTTCTTCTCTTCTTTGCTCTCTTTGTTATTGCTTAACTTATCTTTAAGAAGTTTGAGATTATCTACTTTTTCTTTAACTCCATTTTGTAAATTATCAAGATAATTTATTTGATTAAAAAAATCAGAAAGGTCTTCGCTGGCTAAAATCATTTCCATCTGACTTGTTCTGTCAAATTCAGCAATTGTTTGAATAACTTTAGCTAAGTTATTTTTTTGAGAATCAATATCTCCTGCTGTTTCTTTAATACCATATTCTAATTGTAAAATTTCTAATTCTATTTGAGTAATATCATCTTCGGTAATATCTATTTCTGTCTGTAATTTATTTATTTTTGCATTAAAAATAGCAACTTGATTATTTAATGTTTTAATTTCTCCTTGTTTTTCGTTAATAACTGCTTCATATTCTTTAACTTTTTTTTCCAATTCAATTCGCTTGCTTTCTTGCTCTTGAATTTGTTTATTTAAATCATCAACTACGTCACCTTGGGTTATTAAAGGTAAAAATAAAATTACAAAAAATATTATAACCTTTCTATTCATTTATCTTTTTTATCGCTTCTTTTATTCTTTGAAGCGTTTTTTCTTTACCCAAGACCTCCATTATTTCAAATGGACTTGGAGATGTCTTTTGTCCAGATAAAGCCGCTCTGAGAGGCCATAAAAGCTCTCCAGTGCCATATTCTTCTCTTAATGGTGATATCAATAGTTCAAGTGATTTTTGGTTAAAATCCTCTGTCTTTAATAATTCTTCTTCTAATATCTTTAAATTCTTTTTTGTTTCTTTTAAACTAGTTTTTTTCCAAATAAGCAATTCTGAATCATATTTTAATTCATCCTTAAAGAAAAACTTGGTTATCTCCCCTATCTCAGATAATTTTTTAATTCGTTCTTTTTCTAGAGAAATCACATTTTTTGCATATTCAAAATTAATATTTTTTTGTAAGTATGGCAAACATTTTTTTGTTAATTCATCTAAATTCATTTGACGAATATATTGTCCATTAATCCAATCTAATCTTTGGATATTAAAAACTGCTCCTCCTTTATGAACCCTTTCTAAAGAAAATTCTTTAATTAATTCTTTTAAAGAAAAAATCTCTTTTTCTGTTCCAGGATTCCAACCAAGTAAAACCATAAAATTAACCATTGCTTCTGGTAAATATCCTTCCTTTTTATATTGTTTTACAGAAACAGAACCATGTCTTTTACTCATCTTGCTTCTATCTGTTCCTAATATCAAAGGCAAATGAGCAAATTGTGGCAAATCAAAGCCCAACGCTTCATAAAGTAAAATTTGTTTAGGTGTATTAGGAATATGATCTTCTCCTCTAATAATGTGATTTATTTCCATTCCTGCGTCATCAATTACTACTGCAAGATTATATAAAGGATTATCTATGTCTTTCGCAATACTAATATCACCAAATAGTTCTCCATTAAATTCAAGTCTTCCTCTTATTAGATCATTAAAAATTATTTTTTTATTAGGACAAGAAAATCTAATAATCCCCTTTTTGGCTTTGCCTTTTCTATTGCAAATATGTCTAGGTGCTTCTTTCCTTTTTATTTGTTCTTTTTTTTCTTTTTCTAATTCTTCTAAGGAATGATCACAATAAAAAGCTTGACCAGAGTCTAAAAGCTTTTTAATGTGTTTTTTATAAATTTCTGTTCGATCACTTTGATAAAATGGACCCTCGTCATAATCTATGCCAAGCCATTTAAGATTGTCTATGATATCTTTTTCGTATTTTTTTTCTGAACGTTTTAAATCAGTATCTTCAATTCTAAGAACACAAACTCCTTTATTTTTTTTAGTAAATAAGTAATTAAAAAGAGCCGTTCTAGCTGAACCAATATGAAATAGTCCGGTTGGACTTGGTGCAAATCTTGTTCTAATTTTTTGTTTTTTGTTCATACTATTCCCCCATTTCAATTAATGATTCTGCTATTTTTTGTGCAGCCTCTGGCATGGCAAAGTTTTTAGCATTAATAGACATTTTTTGAATTAATTCTGAATTATCTAATATTTTATTAATTTCATTAAGAAAAAGATTCGGAGTTAGATTTTCTTGTTCTAAAATACTACTTGCTCCTGCTTGAACATATACAAAAGCATTTTTTTTCTGATGATCACCCGATGAGTTAGTTAAAGGAATTAAAATGCTTGGTTTGCCACAAGCTGCAATTTCTGAAATGCTTCCTGCTCCAGCTCTTGAAATAACTAGATTTGATAAAAGATATGCTGCTGTAATTTGATCTTCATTTAAAAATGGAAAGGGATGATAACTGCTAATCAAAGATATTTGATTAGTTTCTTTTTTAATTTCTTCAAAATTTTTAGATCCGCATTGATGAATAATCTCATATTTTTCTAAAAGTCTTGGTAAAATTCTTAGAATAGCTTGATTTAGCACTTTAGCTCCTTGGCTTCCACCGAAAATAAAAATTACTGGGTTTTGACTAGTTAATCCTAATAAATTTCTAGCTTTTTCTTTATCGTCTGGATTATTTGAGAGACAAGTCTTAACCATCTCTTCACGAATTGGATTTCCTATTAAAGCTGTTTTGTTTTTAGAAAAATATTCTCCTGATTTATCAAAAGAAATAGCTATTCTTTTAGAAAATTTAGATCCAAATCTATTAGCTAATCCAGGAACCATATCTGATTCATGAGTTAGTATAGGTATTCCATAAAGCCAACCAGCAAAAACAACAGGAACACTACCAAATCCTCCTTTATTGAAAATGACATCTGGCATCCATATGTATAAGTACCAAAGAGATTGAAGCAATCCAATTGGCATTTTAAAGAAATCAAGAATATTTTTTATTGAAAAATATCTTCTTATTTTCCCAGTTAAAATCATTTTTGTTTTTATTCCTTCATTTTCTAAAACATTTAAAAAGCTAACTCCTGCTGGAGCTCCTAGGAAAAATATCTCTAAATTATTTTCTTGATTATATTTTTTTTTGAGTTGTCTAATGACGGCAATGATTGGAAAAATATGTCCTCCAGTACCGCCGCCTGTAAAAAGTATTCTCATATTTTTATTTAGTATATTTTGATATATTAATTAATACTCCTGCACCAATCAATGAAGCAACCATTGCTGAGCCACCATAACTGATAAATGGCAATGGCATTCCTGTTAAAGGTATTAATCCTGAGATAGCAGCCATATTGATAAATGATTGAAAGAAAAACCAACTAGTAATACCAGCTGCTAAAAGAAAACCAAATTTATCAGGAGCGTTTTTTGCAATTTGTATTCCACGCCAAGCTAAAAGAATAAAAAGAATAACTAATATCCCAGCTCCGATTAATCCTAATTCTTCAGCAATAATTGCAAATATAGAATCGCCTATTGGTTCTGGCAAATATCTCCATTTCTGAATACTATGACCAAGTCCTAATCCGAAAAGACCACCTGATCCAATCGCTAAAAGTGCTTGGTTTATTTGATACCCAATTCCTTGAGGATCAAGCTCTGGATGTAAAAAAACATTTAAACGATTCATTCGATATGAAGCTGTTTTTATTAAAGTAAAAAATCCAATTAGAGCGATGCTTGTAGCAGTTAAAATATATGAGATTTTCATTCCTGCTAGAAAATATATAAAACCGCAAAGTATAACAATAATTCCTATGGCACTCATATTGGGTTGAAAATAAAGTAGAAGGATAATAGCTCCCAGGATGATTGAAACCGGTATTAAACTTTCTTTAATCACTTGATCCTTTTTTTCTTTTTTGCTTAATAAGGCAGATAAATAGATAATAAAAAATAATTTAACAAATTCAAATGGCTGAAGAGAAAAGTTTCCTACTTTAATCCAACGATTAGCTCCACTATGTTCATATCCTAATTGAGGAATGAAAACTAAAAATAAAAGAACTAGACCTAAAATTATTAAAGGAAAGGCAAATTTTTTCCAATAACCATAATGAATTCTTTGTGATATAAGAAAGCCGATTAATCCTAATCCAAAACCATAAATTAACTGATGTTTTAAAAATAAATAACTTTGGTTAGATTCGTTTTGAGAAAGAACTACAGATGCGCTAGAAAGAACAATTAATCCAAAAATTACTAAAAAGAATATAATTGAAACAAGAAAATAATCAGATTGATGAGCTCTCATATTATTTGTTCTACAAATACCAAAACCAAAGCGATTGTTGCCATTACTCCGTTAACCATCCAAAAACGCATTGTTATTTGACTCTCTGGCCAATTTTTCGCTTCAAAATGATGATGTATTGGTGTAGAAAGAAAAACTTTTTTATTCCTAAATTTTTTAGAAGTAATTTGAATAATTACTGAAATTGATTCAATGAATGGAATGAAAAGAATAAGAGGTAAAAGCAAGAAAAAATTAGTTAACATAGCAATAATACCCAAGGTAATTCCTAGTGACATAGCTCCAGTGTCTCCCATAAAGAAACGAGCTGGATAAATATTAAACCATAAAAAAGCAACCAACGCACCAATAATTATTCCACAAAAAGCTGCTAAATCCATTTTCCCTTGACCAAATGCAATTGTACCATAAGAAGCAAATCCAATTAAAAGAATTCCACCTACTAATCCATCTAATCCATCTGTTTCGTTAATGGAAAAAGAAGTAGCTACTAAAACAAAAACAAAAACAACAATATACCACCAACCAATATTAAAACTCCCAACAAAAGGAATATGAACTAAATCCCATCCTAATTTCCAGAAGAACCACCAAGCTCCAAAAGTAGCAATCATGGTGTACATTATTATCCTATGCTTCATTCTTAGTCCTCCTCCATTGGGTCCTTTTTTAAAAATTCCTAATAAATCATCTCCTAGTCCAACTAATGCCGATGCGATTAAAGCACCTAATGGCAAAAGAGTTTCTTTACGATTTAAAAAATTTAATTTTTCAAAAAAAGATATGTCAAATACTTGACTAAATAACCAAAAAAATAAAGCTAAAAACAAAACAGTTCCCCAAATTAGAATTCCACCCATGGTTGGAGTTCCCTCTTTTTTCTTATGGAATTTAGCAAAAATAGGAGTTCCAATAGTTCTAATTTGTTTACCAAATTGTCTTTTCTCAAGAAAATGAATTAAGATTGGAGTCCAAGCTAAAGCAATAATAAAAGCTATTGCCGCTAAACCCATGATACGAGAAATATAAAAAATATCAGGCATAATAAATTACCATTGATAGGCTCTTTCAACCCATTTAATTAATTTTTCTGTTTCTAAAAATCTTTCTTGAGCTCCCAGGATAACACTAATTATTTTTTTTGATGATATTTCAACTACCAATATTAAACAGCCTTGAGCTTCTGTGGTGTATCCTGTTTTTCCTCCAATTACATTTGGCAATTGATTTAATAATTCATCAGTATTAACCCAATGATGTTCTGTCTCTCCACCATCTGAAAATAAATTAATTTCAGGTGTTTTTAAAATTTGCCAAATGATTGATTGATTAAAACTATATTTTACTATTTCAACTATTTCTCTAACAGTAGAAATATTAGTTGAATTAAAACCACTTGGATCAGAAAAACGAGTACTTACCAATCCCATTTGATCTACCTTTTCATTCATTAAACTAATGAACAATCTACCTGTCTTTTCTTCGACTGCTTCAGCTAGTGCAATTGCTGCGTCATTACTAGATTCCATTAATAAAGTATGAAGTAAATTTCTAATAGAAATTTTTTCTTTAACAATTAATCCTCCTCTTTCTCCATATGCCTTAACTGCTTTTTCTGAAATAATTGTTATTTCATCTAATCCTATATTCTCTAAAACTATTAAAGCAGTCATAATCTTTGTCAAACTTGCGATTGGCAAAATTCTATCAATTTCTTTCTCATAAAGAATTTTATCTTTTTCTGTATTAAATACTATAGCTGATTTTGCTTCAATTTCTGGTTCCACTATCTCCCAATTACGAATTGGTAAAAAATTTGGATTAGTTGATAATAATGCCGAAGCTACAGAATTTTCCCATATAATTGAATCTTCAACTAATGGCTCTATATTATCAGCCACTAAAAAACAAGTGGATTAAAAATAACTAAAATAATAGTAAAAACTTTAGTAAACATTTTAACTGGTAACTTTAATATTTAAATCTTTTAACTGTTCATCGCTAACCTTGGTAGGAGCATCCATAGTTAAATCACGAGAATCTCCACTCTTAGGAAAAGCAATTACTTCTCTAATACTTTTTTCATTTAAAAGAATCATTAAAAGACGATCTAATCCAATAGCAATTCCTCCATGAGGAGGCGCACCATATTCAAATGCTTCTAATAAATGACCAAATTTTTCTTTTATTTCTTTTTTATTTAACCCAACTAATTCAAATATCTTTTTTTGTATATCTGGTTGATGGATTCTAATGCTTCCTCCTCCTATTTCATGACCATTAAGAACTAAATCATGTTGCCATGAATGAACTTTTAATGGATCTGTTTCTAATAAAGGTAGGTCATTTTTTTTAGGAGAAGTAAAAATATGATGACATGGATTATATGTTTTATCTTCATTTAATTCAAACATTGGCCAATTAACAATCCAAGCAAAAGCTAATTCATTTGGATCATCTTTGTTCTCTCTTAAATCAGGGCTATCAGTTCCATATTCCTTTATTACTTTTTCATAATCTAATATTGGAAATGATTTAAAAGTAATTTTTTTAGATAAATTTTCATTAATCTCAACTAATTCATGAAGAATTTTAATCATTAATTTTTCAATTAAATTTAAAATTGTTTTCTGCTTAACAAATGACATTTCTATATCTAATTGAGTAAATTCTGGTTGTCTGTCACCTCTTAAATCTTCATCTCGAAAACATTTAGCAATTTGAAAATACTTTTCCATGCCAGCTACCATTAATAGTTGTTTTAATTGTTGAGGTGCTTGGGGTAAGGCATAAAATTCACTTGGATGTAATCTGCTAGGTACTAAAAAATCTCTAGCGCCTTCTGGAGTTGATTTTGTTAAAATTGGTGTTTCTATCTCGGTGAATCCTTTTCTATCCATAAAATTTCTAATTGTTTTTATAATTTTATGACGAACAAATAGATTCCTTTTCATTTTTGTTCTTCTAATATCTAAATATCTATATTTTAATCTAATTTCTTCAGATATTTCTTTATCATCATTAATTTCAAATGGTGTTGTTTTAGCCTTGTTAAAGATTTTTAATTCTTGAACTTCTATTTCTACTTCACCTGTAGGAAGATTTTTATTAATCATTCCATTAGGTCTCTTGTTTACTTTACCAATTACTTCAATCACCCATTCGCTACGCAAAGAATTAGCTAGTTTATATACTTCTTTATTTTCCGGTAAAAAAACTAATTGAATTAATCCACTTTTATCACGCAAATCAACAAAAATAATTTTGCCATGATCACGACGAATATGCACCCAGCCAGATAGCTTAACTTCTTCTCCTTCTTTATCAATTGTTTTTATATTTAAAATACGCTTCATAGTTTTTATGAGTTTAATTATTTCTTTCATATTACCATTTTACCCAATAACAATCAATTGTGGAAAATTAAAAAATTCCAAGATCTTTGGAATTTCTACTAGTACCCCGTGGGGGAATCGAACCCTCATCAATTGGTTAAAAGCCAACTGCTCTACCACTGAGCTAACGGGGCAAATTAATATCTCTAATTTTAGATATTACCTATATTTTGAATAAAAAGCAAGTCTAATCCTTATCTTTGTTTCTTCTTTTACGCATTAAAACCATAGTTAATATTGGCAATGTTATCCAAACGAATTGAGCCTCTGGACCAATAAATAATTTTTTAATAACAGAACCAAGATTAGAAATTGCTTCAATTGATAAAAAAGAAAGAATAACCATTGCTAGCAATCCTACTTGAACAATGCTTAATAAAAACAACTGCCACCATGAAGCTGTTCCTCTTTTTTTAACCTAAAAACAGAAGTCAGAATTGAACGAGGTATTAAAAAATAGAACAAAACAATAATGCTTAAAAAAAGAATAATTTTTAAAGAAGTTGAAGGACCATCTTCTATTCCTAACCAATTGAATGAATTCAATTTCCACCAAGGAATATTTTGAACAATTAAAAATGAAAAATAACTACTAATTGATATAACAACCATTCTGTTGCGACCTATAAAAAGACCATAAACCATAACAGCAATTAAAAAAACTAATACAATAAAAACATCCCAACCTGAAGCTGCTCCAATATGAAAGTTAGTTAAAAAATCACGAACTGTTAACATCTATTTAATTCTTTAATTAATTTCTTTTGTTTACGATTTATCTTTTTAGGAACCCTTACTTGAATTTTAATAATTAAATCTCCCCTACCATGACCGTATAGCTTAGACATGCCTTTGTCTTTTAATTTTATCATTTCTCCTGGTTGAGTGCCAGATGGTATTTTTAATTTAATTTTACTATCTATAATTGGTATTTCTATTTTATCACCCAATACTGCTTGAGTGAAATCAATAGCAAGATTATAAATAAGATTGCTTCCTATGCGCTCAAATTCTTTGTGTTGTTTAACATGAACATTGACATATAGGTCACCTGATTTTCCACCATAGGGAGCCGCTTCTCCCTGATTGCTTAATTTTAAAGCTTGACCGCTTTCTATTCCTGATGGAATAGTAATTTTAATTTTTTATTCTCTTTAATCGTCCCCTTTCCGTCACATTTTTTACAAATCTCTTTTGGTATTTCTCCTTTACCATGACATTCAGGACATGCTCTTCTTTGAAAAATCATTCCAAAAATACTATTATTTTGTATTTGTTGATAACCAGATCCTCCACAAACATTACATTGTTTAAATTCTTTCCCTCCTTTGCCATTGCATTCTGAACAAGTTACCATTTTACGTAAATTAATTTCTTTCTCAATTCCATGGAATGCATCTTCTAATGTTATCTCTTGATCTATAACAATATCTTGACCATATTGAGTAGCCCTTCCATTTCCATCTCTTGTATTAAATCCAAACATCTGTTCAAAAATCCTACCAAACCCTAAATCTTCAAAAATATCTTCTCCACCAAAAGCATCATGAAAAGAATTAAAATCTTGTTGAGAAAATCCACGATTAGATTGGCCCTGTTCAAAAGCTTGACCAAATTGATCATATTGATTACGTTTTTCTTTATCAGAAAGTATTCTATATGATTCGCTTATCTCTTTAAATTTTTCTTCGTATTCTTTTTTCTTATCTTTTGGCGCTTTATCTGGATGATATTTAAGTGCTAATTTTCGATAAGCTTTTTTTATTTCAATGTCGGAAGAACTTTTAGATACTCCCAATGTTTTATAATAATCTTTAGACATAATTATATTTCTATCACCTCTTTAAGTACTGCTTGCTCTTGTATTTTAATTGCTCCAATAGAAACTAAAATTTTAAAAATAATCCAACTCAATAAAATAACCATCCACATCAATGGGATACTAATTATCTTTAAAGCAAAAAATAGACCCATTGCTAAACCAAAAAGAACATATTCTTTATACACTTGATTCTGTTTATTAATCTCTTGATTTAATTGGTTATAAAGATCGTTTTTTATATCCTTACTAACAATAGCTACATTAATATCTAAATTGATACCAAGTTGATTAGCTACTTGAGAGATAGGAATGTCTCCTTCAATTCTTTCTAATACTGGATCAATAATTTTATCAAACAAAGAACGTGGAATAATAATTTCATTTTGTCCAGTTAGAATTAAAGGAGAGAAATAATAAGCAGTTGAAATAACTAATATAAGACCCGTAAGGACAAAAGGAAGGCCTCTCTTAAGAACTCTTATAACTTCAATTTTAATTCTATCTTTTTTTTCATTTATAGCTCTTTCTGATGCCAAATAAAAGAAAAAAAGAGCAACAAGCAAAACTATAAAATATTCTAATTTAAAACCAAAACAAAAGAAAAAGCTAATTAAAACAAAAAAAAGAGTGATTAATAAGATTATTTTTGATTTAGTTAAAAGCCAATTTAAACTTAGAAAAATTAATAAAATAGAAAAGCCAATAATTGGTAAAATTATATTACCACTGTTAAATAAAACATTTTCTAGCCCTGCCCAGGTAGCAGCGGCTACTAAGGTGGTTAAACCAACAATAATTGATTGAGTAATTCTATTTTTTCGCATCACCAATATTATACTATAGATTATATATATTTCAAAATTGTTTTTTCTACAGTCTTATTCCAGTTATAATAAAATCTAGTATATTTTTTCAATTTATTATTTCTTTCTTGAGTTAACTTAGGATTTTTTAAAAGAAATTCCAAATTTTTCTTTAAATCTTTCACGTTTTTATTTTGAAAAAAGAAAGGTAAATCCTTTAAGATTTTTTTGTGAATTTCAATGTCTGAAAGTAAAATAGATTGACTAAAAGCAGCTGCTTCTAAAACTGTGAATGGTAATCCTTCTTGTTCTGATGGATTTACAAAAATATAAGCATTATTAAAAAGTTCTTGAAGTATTTTTCCTTTTTGAGCTCCTAAAAAAATAATATTAGGATTATTATCAGCTAATTTTTTAATTCTTTTTCATAGTTTTCTGTATAAAAAGATGGACCAACAATAACTAATTTTTTATCTGTTCTAATATCTTTATATGCCTCAATTAAATAGTGAATACCTTTATGACGGATTAATCTACTAACGGATAATATATAATTATCCTTATCTAATCCCCATTTTTTAATTGATTTGGCTGAAATATATTTATTTTGGCTAACTCCATGTGGAATATAGATAGATTTTTTATTATAATTATTCATTACATATTCTTTTAATTCTGGAGAAACAGAAATTATTTCATCAGCAAAGTAGCAACCAATCATTTCTCCTATTTTTAAAGACAATTGAGCAAATCTTCCCCATTTCTTATGAAAGTAGTCTCGACAATGAAATGTAAAAATAACTTTAGCTTGTGGATAAAAAATTTTAGGAATCCAAAGACATATAGCTGGGCCGACTCCATGAAAATGAATCACGTCTGGTTTAATTTTTAACATGGCATGACAAGTAGCAAAAAAAACATGACTGATTGCATCAAGGTGTTTTGTTTTTATAGTTGGCAAATGAATAAGATTAACTTTTTTATACTTCTTGTTTTTTTTAGGAGTATAATAGTCTCTTGTATAAACATAAACCTGATAATTTTTCTTTTTAGCCAAACGACAAGACACCTCCTCGACATGACGCTCAACCCCACCGAAAAGCGTTGGTATTCCTTTTTGACCAATCATTACAATCTTCATTTTTCAAAAGAGATTATTCCCTCCCAATCTTTTTCAATAATCTTATTTTTAATATATGTTTTTTGATTCATTCCTTTTAAGGTAATATTAAAAGGAATACTTTCTACGCCTATTTGTTTTTGAATTAAAATCTTATATTCTTTTTCGTGTTTAATTCTTTCTGGCAAAAGATATTTAATTTCAATTACCTTTTCCTGTCCACTTGGAATTTCAATCCAACAATTAAAAACAGTTTTGCCTAATTCTTTAGAAAAACTTGTTTCATTTTTTTGTCCCTTTGCTTCTAAGATCCATGATTCATAGGGAAGATAGATCCTTAGATGAGCTCTATAATCATCATTAAACCAATCTTTCTCTTTCCCTTCATGAATATATCTTATCTTTAAAGTACCTTCTAATTCATTTTTAGTCAAATCAACATAATACTCTACCTCTCTTTTAATAAAAGCATTACTTTTTTTTGAAGCTAAATTAGCCTCAACAATCATTAAATAATCGTTTTCATAAAATTTATCAACTTCTCCTGACCAACCAAGTTTAGAAATTATTTTTTGGTTTTCTCTGTTTTTGAGAAATAAAACAATATTTTTTTTATCAAACTCTTCAAAAACAATATTTTTTAATTCTTTTTGCTCCAAAAAAGTTTTTTCAAGTAATTCTTTTAAAGTTTCTTTTACTAAAATTTTTAAAACAGTTTTTCTTTCACCAAAATCAATACCTCTTTCAAGATATCCTTTTTCTACTTCATATTCTAATTCATAAAGAACATCTTCTGGTTTAAAGGTCTTGTCAATTTCCTCTAAATAAATTGGTCCAGTTAATTTTAGTAATTCAGGTAGAACAGTAGCGTTAACACCAACGATTCCATTAAATTCTTCATGTCCACCTTGTAGGTGATAAAAATACTCTACTTGCTCAGCTGAAATAGAAAAATCAGGAGACCAATTGCCATCTCTCATTTGCCAATTATCTATTTTTAAATAATTTTTTATTGGTTCTGGCGGTTCTGTTTGTTCTTTGCCAAATCCATCAAAAATATTAGTATCATGAATTTCAAAAGAACTATTTTAGCATTATTAATTTTTAAAAATTCCAAAACTACCTATATATCCTCCAGATGGTCTTAACTCTAAATTATTTTGAAAAAGAAGAAGATATGTTCTTTCACCATTAAAACCAGTTAATTCAGGAATTAACTTCCAAAAAGAAAGAGTTTCTGTCTTATTATCATCAACATTAAACCAATTTTGTTGCCATACTAAAAAGGCACCTATTAAAGCAAAAATTAAAGACAATAAAATTAAAATGCTAATTATTTTTAATTTGTTCATAAATTTTAATTAATTTATTATAATGTTTTTCTGAATTATATTTATTTAAAATTTCTTTTTGAGCCTTAATTCCTATCTCTTTAATCTTTTTAGGATTATCTATTGCCCAATTAATCTTTTTAGTTAAATCAATAATATCTCCAGGATTGAACAAAAGACCCGTTTCTTTATGTTCTATCATTTCAGACATTCCTCCTATTCGAGCAGATAAAACTACTTTCCCTAATCCCATACCTTCAAGAATACTATAGGGGAAATTTTCTGGCCAAATTGAAGGCACAATTATTAAATAAGATTGAGAAATTATCTTTTTTAATTCTTCTATTTTCTTTTTTCCTAAAAATTCTATTTGTTTATAACGTTTATTTAATTTTTTTAATCTATCCTGTTCTGGCCCTTCTCCTGCTATTTTTATTATCCATTTAGAAAGTTTAACTGAATTTTCTAAATATGATTTAATCAATAAATCTATTCCCTTCTCTTCGCTTAAACGTCCAAAGTATAAAATGTATTTTTGAGGATTAAATTCATTTTTTATTTTTTTATTATTTAAAAACTCATTATCTATAAAATTTGGCAAATGAATAATTTTTTTAGCTGGCAATCCTGCAGATATGGCCTTTCTTTTTATAAACAAACTTGGTGCTAAAAAAATATCTATTTTATCTATTATCTTTAAAAAATCTTTTTGCCATTTACCTTCTAAATAACCAATTAAACTTTTGCTCCATGAATTTTTAATACATCTCTTATTTAAACAAGAACGAAAATTATTTCTTTTAATACAATCAAAGCAAGGTTTCCCTTGAGAAAAAAATTTATAATTAGGACAAAACATTTTATAGTCATGCAAGGTCATAACTATGGGAATATTATGTTTTTTTAAAGTATAAATAATTGATGGAGATAAATGACTAAAAATATTATGAAGATGAGCAATATCTGGTTTTTCCTTTTTAATAAGTTTTTCTAATTTTTTAGCCGCTTCTCTATTCCAAAAAATTCTTATTATTTTTTTAGAATCTTTCCAAATACCTTCTGTCTTGGAAAAATCATTATATTCAACAAAATCATCTTTTTCAAAATAAGGAAAATTATTTGGATGATTAGTGCTTAATATAGAGATACCATGCCCCTTTTGAGACAATAATTCAGATAAATCGAAAAAATAACGTTCTGATCCACCTTTTAAAAAGAAAAATTTATTTATTTGAAGAATTTTCATTTAAAAAATAACCCTATTTGTTTTTCCGAATGATTTCTCTTGTATCTATTATTTTGAATAAATAATAGAAATTTTTCTCTAATAATCCATCGGACAACTTTTAACCAATGTTTTTTCATTGCCTGACGAGCAGTACAAATCATCCAGCTATCTGGAGCTTTATTGTTCAAAATTAATTTTTTAGTTTTCTTAGAAAATTTATCCCAATCATTTATCTCCCGTAGTTTTCCAATCTCTAAATCCCAAACATCTGAAGGATAAATTTTTCCGAATGGATCAATGAATAAAGATGTTATGCCAGAATAATCAGGTAAAACTCTTTTATTGGTTTCTAAAAATTTAATCATTGCCCAAACGAAATATGCTCTTAACCATTTTTTAATAGAAAAACTTTTTAACTCTTGATCAATTAACCAATCCAATTCTTTTTTTATCTTTTTAGTATTAATAATTTTATTTTTATCTATTTGAAAATAATGAGAAGAATTATGATAAAGAGCTAAGCTAAATTCAACTTCTAATTCCTGGCTTAATTTATAAATCCTTTTTAATTGATCAATATTATTATCACCTAAGGTAAAAGCAATTTTAAGATTTTTAATTCCAAGTTCTTTTAAAAACCGAATTGTTTCTATCGCTAAAGAGAATCCACCTGGAAAACCTCTCAATTCTTCGTGTACCTTGCCAACCCCATCTAAAGAAATAGCTACTCCAATATCTTTTCTAAAATTAACAATCTTTTTCATTGTTTCTTTAATTTTACTTGGTAAAAAACCATTAGTAGAAATCACAATCTTAACATTAGGAGATCGTCTACTGATTATTTTAATAATTTCTAATAAATCATCTCTTAAGAATGGTTCTCCTCCACTAATATTGATATTTTTTATTGTTCGTGGTAATTTATTGTAATCAGTTGTTTGACAAGAAAAATGTTCCTTATTTTTCCAAATATGACAAAATTTACAACGACCGTTGCATTTATAAGTTATTGCTAGAACAATATCTTTTACAGAACTATTGTCTAAATTTTTAATTTTTTTGAAAAATTTGATCATTTTTTAAGACCATTAAGTCATTACTTTACCAAATATTATGGAAAAAGTCAATAGAAAACTTAATAAGAATTTCTTTTATTTTCTGCTTGGTTTAGCACTAATAAGACCTTCTTTAGACATCCTTAGTCAAATAGAATTTCAAATTTATTCTAATTTACCTACTATTAATCTTAACGTTATTATAGGCGGGTTAGTCTTTCTGATTTTAATATTTTTTTTCTTTATTAATGTAAAAAAGATTTATTCGACTCCACTTTTTTATCCTATTTTTATTTTTATTGGTTTATGTTTTTTGAGTATTTTTTATTCTATTGATACATTTACTAGTATTAGAGAATTTATTAGAATAGCCACTATCTTTCTTCTCTATTTTTTAGCTTATAAATTGATTGAAGATAAAAAAGACTTTTATTTATTATTAAAAATTATATTAATTAGTTATATTATTCCTGCTATTGTTGGTTTAATTCAGTTTTTTAATAATTCAGGCATGACAGATGATTTCGGAGGATTTCAAAGAATTTATGGCACATTTGCTCATCCAAATCTTTTTGCTTTTTATACTTTCTTTATTTTAGGATTATTAATCTCTTTACTTTTGACTTCTCAAAAAACTTCTTCATTAATCTTTAATAAAAAAATAATTATCATTGCTATTGGATTATCTGTCTTTCTTCTTTTTGCTACCTATACTAGAAGTGCTTTGGCTTGTTTATCTTTTTTTGTCTTAATCTTTGGTATTTTAAAATATCGAAGAATGCTTTTAGTAGGCGCTTTGTTATTCTTAATTACCTATTTTTTATCAGATATTTTTAGAGAGAGACTCTGGGAATTAATTTCCTTAGATCCCTATGGTTCAATTATATGGCGTTTTAAGCTTTGGAAAGATATCTTGCCATTATCTTTATGGCAACCATGGTTTGGTTACGGTCTTGGTACTTTTGAAAAATTAACTGAATTTTATCGTGGATTTAGTTTGGGCAGTTTAGAAGCTCATAATGATTATCTAAAATATTTATTGAAAATGGCATTATTGGACT
>FUWD013429733.1_pt1 | contig 27046 bp, 32 predicted proteins | sample 1063281 | NCBI WGS metagenome assembly FUWD01 (sample SAMEA79048168, study PRJEB19326) | metagenome | biome: marine | reverse complement strand
AGGGCGATGTCGGGACCTGCGAGTGAATCGAGAGCAGGAAGGTTCGTAGCAGATGCAACACTAGCAACCAATGGGTACTCAAATGTGTTGGTGACAAACCATTCTTGGGTGCTGGGTGAAAGTAACCATTGCACGAATTCGATGGCAGCAGGGTTCTCGGCTGCTCCCTTGAGGATTCCCACGCCGGCAACATTGATCAGCGATCCTGGATCTTTTGGAGCCATGAAAGCAACTTGGGCGCGCATGTTCTCTTGGCCGACTTCAGCTGCTTTTTCATACCAGTAATAGTGGTTAATCAAACCTAGTTGAACCTGCCCACTATCGACAGCATCGAGAATCAATCCATTTTTTTCATACGTTTGAACATCATTATTGACCAAACCGGTGAGCCACTCCTTTGTGACGTCATCTCCCTCAGTCACTCGCATCGAGGTAACAAATGCCTGGAACGAAGCGTTCGTTGGAGCGATCGCTACTTGACCTCGCCATTTCTCGTCGGTTAGCTCGAATACGGATTGTGGTACTTGATCCGCTGGAACACTTTCGGCGTCGTAAGCGATGACGCGTGCTCGTCCAGTAACACCTGTCCAGGTGTCATTGACCGCTCGATACTGCTCGGGAACAAGACTGGTGACACTCTCGGGCAGTGTGCTCAGGAGTTCTTCAACTGAGCCCAAAGCACCGGCATCTTGGGAGAAGTAGACCTGAGCGGGGGAGCGGTCACCTTCCTCGAGCATCTGTGCTGCCAGCTCCGCGCTATCACCGAATCTGGCGCTGACCTTTATCCCGGTAGCGTTTGTGAACTCGGCAAAAAGCGGCCCAACGAGCTCTTCACTTCGGCCGGAATACACCACAAGCTCGCCAACTTCAGCGCTCTCACTCGATGCGGTGGCTTCGGGGCTCGAATCTGAATCGCTCGAACAGGCCGCCAGCATCGGTAGTAGGAGCGCGGCGCTAGCAACGACTTTGAGGATCGAGAAGTGGGAAGCAGAAAACCGGGATGACCGGTGGGTAAATGACATGACACCCTTTCAGGGGTTAGGTTAGGTTTACCTAACTAACATAGATCATGGTGGATTGTGTCGGACATTCGGGGTGGGTATCGTTTTTTCTATGACTCGGGTGGCCCAGACAAAAAGTGGATTCCCACCAAAGGTTTGTCTCACCTGCGGGCGACCGTTTGAATGGCGAAAGAAATGGGCTCGGGATTGGGACCAGGTCAAGTACTGCTCCGAAAAATGCAAACGTCAATAATCCCATCCGTCCAATAGTGTTCGTTTGTGACACGAGCCGCTGAGGTAATAGTTGTTGGCGCTGGAGCCAGTGGTCTACGGCTCGCGGACATTTTGAGCCGGGCTGGGGTCTCGGTTGTCGTAATTGAAGCTCGAGATCGAGTCGGAGGGAGACTACTTTCGGTCGATCCAGGGATTGATTTGGGTGCAACCTGGTTCTGGCAAAACGAAAACGATGTGCGCGAGGTAATTGCTGAATGCGGGTTGGAGTCTTTCCCCCAATACGCGAGCGGCAACATGATGTATCAGATCCCGGGAAGCGTGCAAGAACTTGACGGCAATCCACTGGATCAACAGGCGTGGCGAATCAAAGGTGGAACACAAGGTCTGGCAATCGGACTTGCTCGGATTCTTCCTGCTGGGACCTTGCAGTTGTCATCGAAGGTGACCGAGCTGCAGTTTGGCGAGGGCGTCACCGTGACAACAGATCGAGATGTTTGGAAAGCCAAACACGTGGTGCTGGCGCTACCACCAGCGACGGCTCTTGCCAATATTTCATTTACGCCAGAGTTACCTGCAGATTTGATAAATATCGTAAAGAGAACACCGGTCTGGATGGGTGCGGTAACGAAAGTCGTTGCAATCTATGACTCGCCATTTTGGCGGGCACGAGGACTTTCGGGAAGCGCTATGAGTCATGTTGGTCCGCTCCGAGAAATCCATGACGTCAGTGATCAAGACGGAAACTTTGGTGCCCTCTTCGGGTTTAGCCGAGAGAAAATCACCGACGCAGCCGTCACAACGCAGCTGGCGGAGCTCTTTGGTCCCGAAGCAAAGACACCACGATCAGTGGTCTCCAAGGACTGGAGTAAGTCGGAACTTACCTCGCCGCCGGGAGTCTTTCAACTAAATGATTTTCAACTCTTTGGCTCACACGTGCTGCGAGATTCACATTTTGATGGGCAGTTGCATTTTGCATCAACTGAAACAGCAATTGATTCACCCGGCCACATTCAAGGTGCTTTTTCTGCTGCACGCAGAACGTCCAAGTCCATAGTTGCACTCCTTCGCTAATGAGTTTTCAAAGTTTCGAACTGAAAGTGACACGACCCTTGACGCCCTGCATTCAACGCGGGTCGAATACGAGATGAGTTCAGTAATAGCAGTAAAAATGAGAAGTTTACGTGGTTTCGTAACGTTGTTCGAGACTTTACATTTCGAACGTTTGCTGGCCTGTCATCAAGGTTGATATTTATGGAGCGAGACCGTAGCATCGGGTTTCCTGAGCCAACCTGTGAAGGGGAATGTCACGTTTATGAATGAATTACGCGAGCCAAAGTTTGCGGACGAAGGCAGTAGTGACTACGAGGTGTACATCCGGACCGACGAGTTGCTCGTTCTTCAGCCAGAACCGAGCACCTGGAAGCATCGGGACGAATTGCTCTTCACTGTTGTTCATCAGTCATCTGAACTGTGGCTCAAGTTGGCAATTGCCGAAATCGATTACGCAGTCGTTAATATTTCGCAAGATTCAATTCAAGCGGCTTGTCGTTATCTTGTCCGGGCGCGTGACTGTATTAATTACACCACTTCACAACTACCAATGTTGGAAAAGATGACGCCGTGGGACTACCAACATGTGCGAACAGCATTGGGTCACGGTTCCGGTTTTGATTCACCAGGCTTTCGAAATTTACGAAATAGCTTAAAAACGTTGGTCGAAAGCGTTCAAGCGGCATTGGCTCGTTCACAACTCTCATTGCAAGATTTGTATCTAAATGTTGAAGCCAATGAGGCTTTGTATTCGTTGGTCGAACTGCTTGTTGACATTGATGAGGCACTAATGATCTGGCGCAGCGTCCATGTGAAAGTGATTGAACGCACAATCGGTGGAACCGTTAGCGGAACCCAGGGAACACCCGTTGAAGTAGTCCGGAATTTACGCGACCGTTCGGTCATGGAAGAGCTTTGGGAGGTCCGGGACGAATTAACGGGCAGAGCGGATCGGGAATTAGTAACCGATGGATGAACTAGATGAAATGGACGCTCGCATTCTTGATGCATTGCAAAGGGATGCGAGACACTCCTACAGCGCCCTTTCGCGTCTCGTGCACCTTTCAACGCCTTCGGTAGCAAACCGCACCCGTAAGTTAGAAGAGGCAGGTGTGATCACTAGCTACCGCGCCCACGTCAATCCTCGGTCCTTAGGTTGGACGGTGGATGCAGTCGTGCGGCTCGACTGTCACGGCACGACCTGCATCTTGAAAGATTTAAAAGCTATCGAGAATATTCATATTTTGGAGATCCATCGAGTTACGGGACCCTACTGCTCAATTTTGCGAATAGTCGCGGGAACCATGGATGAGTTTGAGTCGGTCATTGATGACCTCAGCAGATATGGAACTCCGTCGAGTGAACTCATTCTCTCCAGCCAAATCTCAGACGTCCTCCTGCCACGGGAAATTATTTAGAGTGTCTCACCAACTCTGAAGTGGCGACCTGCACGATTACCTGAATGATTAAGGCATGAAATCTGCAATAGATGAGTTGTTTATCAACGCCCACACGACCTACTCGTTCACGAGTGAATCAGTAACGGACGCGGATCTCACGCACATTTACGACCTGGCTAAGTTCGCTCCGACTCCCATGAACACCCAAGCGCTGAGGGTTCACTTTGTTAGAACCCCGGAAGGGAAAGAGCGGCTGCTGCCATTGCTCGATGAGGGCAATCGCGCGAAGAGTTTGAGTGCTGCTGCAGTTGCGATACTCGCTTTTGATACCGATTTCCATGAATTTCTGCCCGAACATTTCCCGCAGGTTCCCAATGCTCGCGACTTTTACCTCGATGATGAGAAACGAGTGTCGAGTGCTCGCGAGATTGCTACGCTACAGACGGGCTATTTCATCTTGGCCGTGCGAACGGCTGGCCTCGATGCTGGACCGATGGCGGGATTTAATCGAGCAGGTGTGGACAGCGAGTTTTTTTCGGGGATTAGTTGGCGCTCGCTTTATCTGGTGAACATTGGGCACTGTGCCCCTGAGGGTCAGCGGCCCCGCAATCCACGACTGAGTGCAGAAAATGCAGTCGGTTGGAGTTAATGCATGGAATACGTTTTGGATCATGTTATGAATCCAGGTCGAGTTCGGTGATGAGTTCCTCAACTTGGTTGCGGATTTCGTCCCGAACAGCACGGACAAATTCAATACCTTGACCTGCTGGGTCCTGAAGTTTCCAGTCTTCATATCTCTTGCCGGGATAGAACTTGCAGGCATCACCGCAGCCCATGGTAATTACGACGTCGGCTAGCTCAACGGATTCGTCGGTGAGGAGTTTGGGTAGAGCGGCGCTAATATCGATTCCCTCTTCAAACATTGCCTGGATCGCAATTTGATTGATTGATTCCGCTGGAATTGAACCAGCGGAAAGAATCTCAACTCGATCGCCGGCAAAGTGCTTGAGGTATCCGGCCGCCATTTGTGAACGTCCAGCATTATGAACGCACACGAAAAGGACTGTCGGTCCATTTGTCACAGTTGTGCCTTCCAGGTCCATTTGCGCTTGAGCCAAAGTGAGACGTAAACAAGTGTTACCAGCGCTGGCACCTCAATCAACGGGCCGATAACTCCGGCAAGTGCCTGACCCGAGGTGACCCCCCAGACTCCGATGCTGACTGCGATCGCCAACTCGAAATTGTTACCAGCGGACGTGAAAGCGATCGTCGTTGAACGCTCATAACTGAGACCGATGGCGTGCGCTGCTCCCATCGCGGTAAACCACATGATGGCAAAATAGATCGCGAGCGGTAAGGCGATCAGTAACACACTCAATGGATCTGAGGTGATGGCTTCACCCTGAAATGCGAAAAGCACCACGATGGTAAAGAGAAGCCCCCAAAGTGCGATTGGTGCAATGCGCGGAGCAAACGTGGTGTCGTACCACTCGCGGCCTTTTCGAGCCACGCCCACCTGTCGTGTCAGGAAACCGAGGGCAAGTGGAATGCCTAAGAAAATGAGTACAGCCTTGGTGATCCCCCAGGTGGAAAAGGCCACATCCTGTGTGTCAAGACCTAGCCAGCCGGGCAGGATCACGAGATAAAAAGTACCGAGAAGTGCGTAAGCGAGAATTTGAAAAATTGAATTGATGGCGACGAGTAGGGCCCCTGCTTCACGGTCCCCGCACGCCAGATCATTCCAAATCAGCACCATGGCAATGCACCTGGCAAGCCCAATAACTATCAACCCGGTCCGGAACTCTGGGTAGTCCGCGAGAAAAATCCAGGCGAGGGCAAACATGAGAAGCGGACCGACCAACCAGTTGAGAATGAGCGAGAGCCACAGCAACTTTCGATCACCCGCTAGGTGACCAATCTCTTCGTATTTCACCCGTGCCAAAACTGGATACATCATGGCGAAAAGCCCAATCGCAATCAAGACGCTCGTATTGTCAATCTTGAATGAGTCCAGTGCGCTCTGAATTCCTGGGAATCCACGACCGAGGAGAAGACCCAATGCCATGGCTATAACAATCCACAGCGGTAGGAAGCGATCCAATGTTGAAAGATTCCCGATAACTTGTTCTTCGTCTTTTTTGGTTCCTCGGTCGGTGTCCATTACCCTGTACTATGTCAGAGTATATCGATGCTCGTCAATATAGTTAAGGTCGAATTAATGAAACAGATGGTGAACATTTCATGACGCAAAGTGTTATTCGCAAACGGACTCAGTCATTGGGACCAGCATGTTGCCCGAATGGAATTGGAAAGCCCATAAATCGTGAGTCAGCCGAGGCGCTCGCAGAACTACTCAAGGCAGTGGCTGATCCGACCCGACTCCAATTAATTTCGTTGATTCGTGACAGTGACCAATGCACGGCATGTGTTGGAGACCTCACCGAAGCCGTCGGCCTGAGCCAACCAACGGTAAGTCATCACCTCAGAGTTTTGGTAGATGCCGGGATTCTGAGTAAAGAAAAAGACGGCTACTGGACCTGGTACACACTCAACATGAGCCGATTAGGTGAGTTGGCCGCCGTTCTGAGCTAGCGATGGTTGAGATCCCGGCTCGACGTGGCGGCCGACTTAGGGGCTGATTTAGAGGCAATTAATTGCCGGAATGCCCTTGTTGGGGGGCGGTGCACAGCCGCGCGAGGGGTCAGAGGACATTGTTACCAGTGGGCTCGAGCTGATCGCAAGGTCAGATGAGCTGGCTGTACGAAGGGCACGTTGCCCCTCGTGTTTTACGTTAGGGAGAAATAGCAACATGGCAACAGGAACAGTAAAATGGTTTAACTCGGAAAAAGGCTTCGGCTTTATCGAGCAGGCTGACGGCGGACCAGACGTATTCGTCCACTACTCAGCAATTGATTCCAGTGGATACCGTTCACTAGATGAAAATCAAGCAGTCGAATTCGACATCACCCAGGGCCCAAAGGGACCTCAGGCTGACAAGGTTCGTATCGTCTAATTACAGACTTCTTAGCGGGGCCCTCGGCATTATGCCGGGGGCTTCTCTTATTGCGCTGATGAGTTATTCCTCCACCAACCCATTTGTTCATCGAAAATATTTCCTTAAATTAATATAAAAATTGCGCTTTTAGTCGCAAATGCTGTTAAGTTGGCTCAATTATGACTGAAATACGGATATCTGATGCCGCAGTGATGCTTGGGGTCTCGGACGACACGGTCCGGCGTTGGATTGAAATTGGCAAGCTGAGCGCAGGTTCACCCGGAATCGGTCCGCGGACGGTAAGCGCAGAAAGCCTTGCTCTCTACATGTCGGCCGCTTCCAGGTTAGCGGACACCGTGGTGCATGCTTCGGCGCGAAATCGGTTCCCCGGGATCGTCACCCGGGTTGAAAAAGATGGCGTGATGGCTTTGGTGGAAATCCAGTCTGGTCCGCACCGGGTGACTTCGCTGCTGAGCCGCGAGTCGGCTGAAGAACTTGGATTGGCTCCCGGGGTACGAGCTACAGGGGTCATCAAATCAACGAACGTGGTGATCGAGTTGGAGCAGAACTGATGAACACGATTATGCGAGGGCTTCTTGCTGTGGCGTTAATAGTTGGGTTAGGTGCACTCTTCCCTAGTGCATCTGGAGCAGTTACTAAGCCAAGTGGCGAGTTGACGGTCTCGGCGGCAGCCTCGCTGACCGACGTTTTCCCAGTCATTGCTGACGCATTCCAAAAGCGTTTTCCCGGCACCGAAATCAGGTTTAACTTTGCTGGCAGTTCAACGATTATGAATCAAGTAATTGCGGGTGCCCCGGTTGACGTAATCGCAACAGCCTCAGAGCCGACAATGCGGCTCGGGGTCGACACCAGAATAGTTGCTCGTCCATTGATTTTTGCTAAAAATGCCCTTGCGATTGCAGTGCCGGCGGGAAACCCAGAAAATATTAAGACTCTGACTGATCTGCAGCGAAATGGGCTGCTCCTTGGCGTTTGCGAAACGGTGGTCCCGTGTGGTTCGGCGGCAGCCGAAATGTTTTTCAACAACAAGCTTGATGTCACTCCCGTGACACGTGAACTTGATGTTCGTTCACTTCTGGGCAAAGTAATTTCTGGTGACCTCGACGCCGGTATCGTTTACATAACCGATGTCAAGGCCGCTGGAAGTAAAGTGGAGTTTATTGAGATTCCAGTCAAGGATAATGTAGTGACCACGTATCCACTTGCCATGGTGAGTGATACTAAAAATACCGAATTGGCACAGAGATTCGTGAATTTTGTCCGATTCAGCACTACCTCGCAGGGAATCTTGCGAGCATTTGGTTTCGCGAAACCTTGGTAAATTAAGTGAGGATTCAACGCGCGCCATTATTTCTTTTGATACCTGGACTTGTTGCGCTTCTTTTCCTCGTAGTTCCCCTTATCGCTCTCATCGCGCAAACACCGTGGGAAGCCTTTCCTAAAATAATTTCTTCCCCTGAAGCGCTCGAGGCTTTGCGGCTTTCACTCCTTACTTCGCTGGCCGCAACCGGACTTGCGGCGGTTTTTGGGATCCCAATGGCGTGGCTTCTTGCTCGAGAAGTGCTGCCTTTCACGGGCTTACTACGCGCACTGGTGATCGTTCCGCTGCTGCTTCCCCCTGTTGTTTCAGGTGTCGCTCTACTTGAAGCACTGGGTCGACGCGGCCTAGTTGGTGGATTTTTATACGACAACTTTGATATTACTTTTCCGTTCACCACCATAGGTGTAGTGATTGCAACAACGTTTGTGGCAATGCCCTTTTTGATCATCACGCTTGAGGGTGGCTTTCGTTCACTTCACCAGCGTTATGAGGATGCGGCTGCAACCTTGGGTGCTAACTCGAGACGGATCTTTTTTAGGGTATCCATGCCTATGGTTGCCCCAGCAGCGATCGCCGGGCTTGTGCTTTGTTGGGCCAGGGCACTTGGCGAGTTCGGGGCCACAATTACTTTCGCTGGAAACTTTCCTGGCGTCACGCAAACAATGCCGCTGGCCGTTTACACCGCACTCGAATCTGACCGCTCGGTGGCGATTGCGCTCTCACTAGTCTTGCTGCTTGTCAGTGTCGGCGTGCTCGTGGCACTACGGGGTAAGTATTTACAAACGAGGGCATCATGAAAATTCTTGCAAACTTCACGCTCACTAAGGGTAACTTCACTCTCGATATTGATACCACCGTTTCTGCGGGAACCGTAACGGCTGTACTTGGGCCAAATGGCTCGGGAAAATCAACCCTGTTACGGGTGCTTGCAGGCCTGCAGTTGATTGATTCAGGCGAGATTGTCTTTGGTGACCGGGTGGTTGATGCGGCCCCGTCAATTCACGTTTCACCACAGGACCGATGCGTTGGTGTTGTGTTCCAAGACTACGCACTCTTTCCACATTTGAGCGTCGCAGAAAATATTGCATTCGGTCCAAGGTCGCTCGGAGCATCAAAAAAAGAAGCCCGAAATGTAGCCCGAGCACAGTTGGAATCGTTGGGAATCACTGAACTATCCGCCCGAAGGCCGAGTCAAATTTCGGGGGGACAGGGTCAGCGTGTCGCGCTCGCTCGCGCACTGGCGACTCAACCAGATGTCCTATTGCTCGACGAACCTCTTGCAGCACTCGATGCACAAACCCGTGAAAGTGTTCGCACAGAACTAGAAAGACACATTAAGGCTTTTACCGGCTGCGTAGTTTTTGTCACCCATGACCCACTAGATGCGATGCTTCTTGCAGACCGCGTGATTATTCTCGAAAATGGTTCGATCACTCAAGAAGGGACACCGAGTGAACTCGCCGCAAGACCCGCAACCGACTATGTCGCGACTTTGATGGGTGTCAATCTGATCCGTGGATATGCACATGACGGGTTATTACAAGTTGACGGTGGTGGAGTCTTGCAAATATCGCAGCGCTCACTCGAGGGCCAGGTACTGGCCGTGCTCCGACCTGAAGCCATCACACTTCACTTGACTCAGCCGCAGGGAAGTGCCCGAAATGTGTGGCGGGGCACGATCCGCGCATTGACACCCATGCATGATCGAATTCGAGTGAGTATTGACGCGTCGCCACCCGTAGTGGCCACAGTCACTCACGCGTCCGTAGCAGAGTTGAAATTGAGCGTGGGAACTTCGATTTGGGTGAGTGCGAAAACATTGACTATCGAAGCATTCACCAAGTAATCAGGTGCCGGTGAAGTTCCCATCTCGCCTTTCAAGAAAACTCTGTATTCCCTCTGCGGCATCCTGGCTGGCCAAAATCCCAGGGAGGGTTTCGCGCAAATGCTCGATTGCCGCTAACTCGCCTTCTTCTCGGGAAACACGAGCATTCGCAAGTGTCGCGTAGACTCCGAGGGGTGCTTGTTTGGCGATCATTTCTGCAATCTCAATTGCCCGTTGCGTGTCTTGTCCGACCGGTGTTATTTCTTGGATGAGACCAATTCTCAAGGCTTCCTCGGCGCCGAATTCCTCGCCGGTAAGAAGGAATCGCATTGCATTTCCCCAGCCGAGCTGTTGCGCAGCCCGGACGGTGGCACCACCGAAGGGCATGATTCCGCGACCGACTTCAAGTTGTCGAAAGCGAACATTTTCTGCTGCAACAACGATGTCGCTCGCTAGTGCTAATTCGATGCTTAACGTGAAAGAAATTCCATGTAAGGCGACGACAATTGGTTTGCTGACTTTGCCGGCCCAGAGTCCGTAGGGATCAACATCAGTGTTGCCACCGAGCGCCCCAGGACCTCGCCTGGCTACTTCCGGTCCCACTTCGGCCAGGTCTAACCCGGCACTGAAGTGATCACCGTGGGCGTGGACAACTCCTACCCGCAGATGAGGCGAGTCTTCCAGGAGTTGATAAGCCTGTGCCAATTGGTCAATTGCGGCGAGATTCATCGCATTGTATTTATCTGGGCGATTAAGACCGATAAGGAGAACGTGTTCTTTTTCTTGGACCGTGATGGGAATTTCGGCGGGTGCAGACATGGGTGAATGCTAGTAGGCGTGTTAGATTTTCCGCATGGAAAATGAGCCAACGATTGCCTATTCAGTAACCCCGGTGAACAAGTCGTGGACCGCCACCAAGATTGTGGCAATTATTGTCGCGCTTCTGTCTGGTCTTTATATGTTGCCGTGGGCAATCGCCACACTGCGTGACGTAAAGCATTGGGGGGTTTTCTGGGTGAACTTGTTACTTGGTTGGACCGTTATTGGTTGGATCATTGCGTTGGTCATGGCACTGCGGTCCCAAAATCGAGTCGTCCTAGTAGTCACGGACACGTCAAGTACGACATGATGTCCCAATGCAACTAGGGCTCAGCGATCGCGGCACCAAACTTCTCGAACAAGTAAATGACTTCATGCAAAATGAGGTCTTTCCGGCGGAGGCCATTTATTGGGATCAACGAGCCGTTCTCATTTCCGCAGGAACATTGCATACGGTCCCACCGATTGTCGAGGAGTTAAAGGTCAAAGCGCAGGCGCTCGGTCTGTGGAATCTTTTTCTCCCCAGTCTCTCTGATGGGCTAGGAGCGGTTGACTACGCATATCTAGCCGAGCGCATGGGTTGGTCAATTGATATCGCTCCGGAAGCGATGAACTGCGCGGCACCCGATACCGGAAACATGGAAATCCTGTCCATGTTTGGAACACCCGATCAAAAACAATCGTGGCTTGAACCCCTCACCGAGGGAAAGATCCGTTCAGCGTTTGCTATGACCGAACCAGATGTCGGATCATCTGATGCAACCAACATTCAACTTTCCATCGAGCGTGACGGTAATAATTACGTAATCAACGGGCGCAAGTGGTGGTCCTCGGGAATCATGGATCCGCGCTGTCAAATAATGATCGTGATGGGAAAGACTGATCCAAGTGCACCCCGTCACCTCCAACAGTCCATGGTCTTGGTCCCAGTCAAAACTCCTGGCGTAACGATCATTCGTGATCTCAGTGTCTTCGGTTACCACGATCAACACGGTCACGGTGAGGTCACTTTCGAAAATGTCCGCGTCCCACTCACCAACTTGCTTGGCGAGGAAGGGAGTGGCTTTGCAATTGCGCAAGCGCGCTTAGGACCAGGCCGCATTCACCATTGCATGCGCACCATTGGAATCGCTGAGCGTGCGCTGGCCTTGATGGTCGAGCGCGCTGAAAAACGTGAAGTATTCGGTGGACCTTTGATCAATCAGGGAGTCGTTCAAGAATGGATCGCTGAATCACGAATCGCTATTGACCAGGCACGGCTTCTCACGCTCAAAGCCGCTTGGACGATTGAGAATTTCGGCGCCAAGAATGCTCGCACCGAAATTGCGGCGATCAAAGTGGTTGCCCCTCGTGCGGCATTGCAAGTCATTGACAGGGCAATGCAGACGTTTGGTGGAGCCGGCATTGGACCCGACACAGTGTTACCTCGCATGTATGCCGGAGTTCGATCATTGCGATTTGCTGACGGACCAGACGAAGTTCACTTGAGGGACTTGGCTCGACTTGAAGTGAAGAAGCAGGATTTAGCAAGAGGTGCGCTGAGTGGTTAGTTCTGTTCCCTCGCGCACGTCTCAAGTACGCGGTGAAGATTCACTCGATCTCGAATCGCTACTCCTTTGGGCGAATGAAAATGGCGTTGGACTAATCGGGCCACTTGATCTGTTGCAGTTTCAAGGAGGCGCCAGCAATTTGACATATCTGGTCACTGACTCGGTTGGGGTGTCCTACGTGCTACGCAAACCACCACACGGTGTGAAAGCCGCTAGCGCTCACGACATGGGTCGGGAAACTCGAGTCCTATCCGCACTTGGACCGATTTTAGATTCTGCACCTAATGTGATTGCACACTGCGAAAATAGTGAAGTGCTCGGCACACCCTTTTATCTCATGGAATACATTCAGGGTCACATATTGAGCACGTCAATACCCGCGGAGCTGAGCGCCAATGAGGATGCCGTCCGATCGTTATGCGAATCCATGGTTGACGCTTTAGTTCAACTTCACCAAGTGAATGTTTCTGAAGCCGGATTGGCCGACCTCGACCGTGGAGATGGATATGTTTCCCGTCAGATCTCGGGTTGGTCCAAGCGTTATCGCGATTCGCGCACCGAGGACGTACCAGATGCTGAAATTCTCATGTCCTGGCTGGAAAAAAATCAGCCACAAGATGTTGAGCATGTGCTGATCCACGGAGATTGGCGCTTTGACAATCTAGTTCTCGATTCGCGGGGATCACTAATCGGCATCCTTGACTGGGAGATGTCAACGATCGGTGATCCATGTATGGACTTAGGCGCAGCGTTGGCGTACTGGGTCCAAGCGGATGACGACCTAGAATATTTGAGCGTACGAATGCAACCAACAGATACGCCTGGAATGTTAACCAGATCCGAGGTGGTTGAGCGCTATGGCGTGGCCATGGGAGGTGTTGTTCAACAATCACTGAAGGAGCACTGGGATTTTTATGAAATCTACGGAATATTCAGACTCGCCGTGATCATTCAACAAATTTGGGCGAGGTATCAGTCTGGAGCGACGACAAATCCCCGATTTTCTGGTTTTGGACAGGTGGTCAATATGCTCATTACGCGAGCGCAGTCCAGGATCAATTAGTGAACCCCAATGCATGAAAGTTCTTACGCACATCTAGTGTTCGGACGTGGACTTCGCGACCTCATTGGCCCAAGCGGGCACCAACTTTGTCTCCGTCCCGGTGTTGGCGTTTCTTCTCGGCCTTATCGCGGTGGCGCTAAAAACCGACCTACGCCTTCCGGACGCGGTTTATCAAGCCACATCCATGTATCTCCTTTTTGCAATTGGTCTCAAAGGCGGGGTGGCACTGCGGGCATCGGATCCCGCCGAAGTATTGGCTCCCATCGGAGTAGCGCTCCTACTCGGCATGTTGATTCCACTACTTGTCTTTACCATCTTGCAGTACGTGACCAAACTCAATCCGGTAGACCGGGGTGCGATGGCGGCCCACTACGGCTCAACCTCGCTCGTGACATTTACCGCAGCAATTGTCTTTCTTGAATCGGTAGACATTGCGTTTGAAGGCTTCATGCCGACGCTACTCACAGTTTTGGAAATCCCAGGAATCATTGTTGGGCTGCTGCTCGCGGGTCGGTACCTCAGCCGAAGTGGGTCAGAGTCACAACAAGCCGGCTGGATTCGGGAAATCGTGTTTGGTAAATCTATTTTATTACTTGGTGGTGGACTAATAATTGGATTGCTCACCGGGGCCGAGGGTTACGAGCGCGTTGAACCATTCTTTGGTTCGCTATTCATCGGCGTTCTTGCCCTTTTCCTGTTGGAGCTGGGGGTACTCGCTGGTCGTCGAATCGGTTCAGTGAGGGATGCAGGATTCGGCCTGATTGCATTTGCGATCATATTCCCATTGTTTTCCGGAACTTTAGGAATCATCGGAGGCTATATCGCCGGACTTTCCGTCGGTGGCGCAATGGTGCTGGGAGTGCTGTGCGCGAGCTCGTCCTACATCGCGGCGCCAGCCGCGGTGCGACTTGCTTTACCAACAGCGAATCCTGGGATAACGTTGACCGCAAGCCTGGGAATAACTTTCCCGTTCAATTTGATTTTGGGAATTCCGATCTACCTATTTATTGCCCAATCCCTTGAAGGGTGGTTTACGTGAGCGAACACCTGCAGGCTGTGGTTTTACTAACGATTGTGGCCGAGTCGCTCATTGAAAACCGGTTGGTCGAGGACCTGTCCGCATGCGGTGTGGTTGGCTGGACCACCACTCGTGCTCGCGGGGCTGGTCCAGCCAATCGTCGTTTAAGTGAAGTCGAGGGTGGAAATATTAAAATAGAAGTGTTGGCCTCGGAGGATGTGTCACGAAAAGTTTGGGATCTGTTGAATAACAAATATTTCTCGAACTATGCGGTGACCGCTTGGCAGAGTTCGGTTCTCGTTTCACGTCTTGATCGATACACAAATTGATCGATACACAAACGAATATTGACCAATTCCACAATGCAGTAATTGTGGCGTAGCAGGCTGCTGCAGGTAGACCGAAGAGCATTAATGTGAAATACCGACTCACCGTTCCCCCGGTTCCGCCAATGCTTTGCAGACCAATTGTGATGACGCAAATTAACGCAGACCACAGCAGCACCGGCCCAATGAGAACCGTGACGTGTCGAACTAGCCGGCTAAAGTTCCTCCGAAAATTTGCCAAGCCAAAATGCTCTTGGCAATCAAGCTGAGGAAAATGTAGGCGCGTTCACCGTAACGGTAATTGGCCCACTTACCCACCTGCTTGTACTGCAGGTATTGGACAAGCGCGAATGAGTTGAAGAACAGGAACAGCGAAATAATGATTCCGTAGACGAAGATCGGTACTTCCGCACCCGATGTTGATCCTGGTGCTAGAACGTAAATTGTGATGATGATCCAAGGGACGATCCCGGTAATGCAACCAAAGACGAATGGCAGCATGCCACCGCTGCCTGGCTGCTCGTATTTTTCCTGTAGCCAGCCGAAAAGGATCATGGAGGCGTTTACGCCAAAGATGGCAATTAACGCTGCTACGTCGGCAATTCCAGTGATTTGAGCGATCAACACAATCATGACCGAAGAGCTGATCGAGTACTCAACCCATCGGAAGTAATTGTGCTGCAGATTGAGTCCCTCAATGTATTTCGTGAAAAACAAGGGACTTGCGACCAAAAAGTGGAAGAAAGCGGAAAGAGCGAAGAACAAGGCAACACCCAAAGCGACTGGTGAGTTAAACAGAGTGACGGTGTCAAAGGGAACTGTTCCGGGGGGACCCTTGAGGTAACTCGCGGTGACGGGCAACGTGAAGTCAGTCGCTAAAACCAGGATGAGAGCGAGTTGAATGAGGTGCGCGGAACCGGCGATGACATTCCAGCGCCGTAATTTTTGGTCTGTGATGTTCATGAGTCCTTCTTCCATCTTCGTTTGCGCCCTGGTCTAGGCGCTCGTTCCCCTGATGAATCCCCAGCTGGTTCTACAACAAGTTCATCCGCGGGCACTTCGTGGCGCAGCTTTCGAACGTCAATCAAACTAATTGCCATGGCAGCAATCGGCACAGCTAGCACCGCCCCAGCCAATCCAAACAGCGCTGCTCCGAGCATAACCGAGGCAAAGGCAACTGCGGGGTGCACGTTGACGGCACGGGCATTAATTTTCGGTTCAATAGTGAGGTTTTCCACCTGTTGGTAAAGAATCGCCCAAATGAGTGCGATAACACCGATCCAAGGATTTCCACTCAGCAGACCGACAAGTACCGGCAACACAATTGCAATGTAGGTACCAATTGTTGGTACGAATTGGGATACAAGTCCGGTCCAGATTCCTAGTGCTAACCAGGAGGGCATGCCGATTGCTAGGAAAACGATTGCACTCGTCGTGCCATTGATAAAAGCGAGGATAACTCTCGCGGCGACGTAATTGCCGGTCTTCTCTGCGGTGATGCTCCACACCTGCTGGACAACCGGCTGGAATCGAGGAGAAAACAGTGAACGGATGTACCTGCGAAAACGGGGGGAATCCGCTGACAGGTAAAAGGTAAATAAGCCAAAGGTGAACAGGCCAAAGAATCCCAAAGCGACAGACCCTAGGAGTCCCACAACCCCCTGCAGCACGGTCGCAGCGTATTCCGCAGATTTGGCCGGTGTCAGATTGAGCTGCTCCCAAAGATCAACAATCTCGTAATTGGAGTTTGTTCGCTGGTTAAACCAAGCCAAAGCACTGTCAAGAATCCCCGGCAGACTTTGCAGTAGTTCTGCGATTTGGTTGAAGAGTAAATTTCCGAACGCCGCACTAAACAATATAAAGCCAACAACAATTGAGAGCATGACCATGGCCGTTGCTAATCCACGTTTCATATACCGGGCAAGCCGCCCTACTGCCGGCTCCATGGCAATTGCAGCGAACCACGCGATCAGCACAATGAAGATTACATTTCCGCCGTCTTCAAGGAGGAACTGAAGTAACAACGCAATGACAATAACCGCTAGAACAATGAAACTCGTTCGCCAAACATTTCGTGAATCAAAAACTATTGTTCTTTGATCGTTCATAAAGCCAGACTACTGCCCAGGTTTCCTTTTGATGTGGGTACGAACACTTAGATTAGGACGCTGGTCAAGAGCTCATCCAGGCGCCAAATATTGAGACTCCAATTGGCCCCACCTTCGACAACTTCTCGCCCTCGGTGCGTCATGCCCCGGGATTGTTCGGGGGACCCAATTACTTCTTTCAATTTGAGTGCAAGATCAGCGGGATCACCGAGTTCAAAAATTCTGCCGGTTGGCCCGGGTGCATCGTTAAGCCAAGCAATGTTCCCGGGGCTATTGGAAACCACAACGGGGATTTCCATAGCCATTGCTTGCAGAAGGGTCACCGAAGTACCGTCGGTTTCGGCCGCCGAGACATAAACACCGTGGCTAGTGAAAAGCTCTGGTAGTTCATTTTCTTGAACACGTCCGATGAATGAGACAGTATTCAGACCAAGGTCGATTACTTGATCTTTTAGTTTTTGTGTCAAAGAGCCCTCGTTGCCAATGGTTAAAGAGCAAACAATCCCTTGTTCCTGAAGCAAAGCGATCGCCGCCACAATGGTGTGAATGCGATACAGCTGCTCGTGTGCGCGAAGACTTAGGATTGACAGATCAATATCTGGGTTGCGTGCTGTTGGAGAAAATTGTTGCAGGTTGATACCCCAAGGGATCATGACAATCGATGCTGGATTCATACCTAATTCAATTGCGATATTACGAGTTGGAACTGAATCAACGACGAGTCCAGAGAGTCTGCTCAGCCACGTAATGCTCTGGCGACCTTTGGCTGCATGTAGGTCCCAGCCCCAAGACAAGCCAATCACTGGGTTTTTCATCCGATCAAGTGTTGTCAGTGAAGTCGAGGTCAGTGGACCGGCAAAAACTGGCGTGGTCGAGTCAGGCACTTCTAAATCAACATGCCAACCCATGGATTGGAGTGCGGTGCGCCAGCGAAGATCGTGAATACCTGCGGTGTCACTTAAATACACACAAGATTTTTCCGCAGATGATGTTTCCATAAGGCGCTAGCTGAGATCGTCCCAGGTAATGTGATCACCGGCAAGAATGTCTCTCTTTGTGATCTTGCCCGGTACCTGCGCTATTTCATGTGCGGGAATCGCTTCAATCGGCGCAGGGCGCAAGACTTCAAGATCGGATCTTGTCATCACTGTTCCGATTGGCAGATCCCGTTGTGCACGAACGCACCTTCGTTGTAAAACAATCGTCTCCCGCTCATTGTCTTCAATTCCTTTGATGCCGGATCCCAGTGCCGCTTCGAGCTTGCGGGTGTCCGAAACCATCGCGCGCCAAGTCTGTGGATCCATTGAGAATCCATGATCTGGCCCAGGGAGGTGGGTGTCGTCGGTGAAGTGTTTCTCCACAACTCGGGCACCCAATGCGACTGCACCAAGGACGGTTAAGTGGCCTGGAGTGTGGTCGGATAAGCCGAGAGTTACGGTGGGAAACGCTTGACCATATTGTTGTAATACTCGCAAATTCACGTGGTGAATGTTTTTTAAGCTGCCTTCATAGTTGGTGTTACATTGCATTAGGACCAGTGGGACTCCGGTTTGTAAGAGCATATTCATTGTGCGTTGGACGTCTTCGAAAGTCGCCGCTCCCGTAGCGACAATGATTGGCTTGCCCAGTGTTGCAATGACCTTAAGTTCTTCGAGCCAATTGATATCACCGGAGCCAATTTTAAAAGCATTCACGTATGGGTCAAGGTGGGTGACGGCTTCAAGGTCATAGGGAGCGGACATGAATTCAATATCGATTGCTTTTGCGTGTGCTGCGAGTGGACCGGTCCAATCCCAGGGCAGGCTTGCCGCTTGATACACCTCGAAAACGGATTTTTCCCAACTCGCTTGGTGGGATTGTTGTCCACCAAGGGCCTTGAATCCGAAGTCACTAACAATATGTTCAGCACGAAAATGTTGAAACTTTGCGCAATCTGCTCCTGCGTCTTTTGCCAACGTCATGAGGGATTTAGCCCTATCCAATGAACCGTCGTGATTTGCGGCAATATCTGCGATGAAGTAGGTGGGTTGGTCAGGTCCAACGAGTCTGGGGCCGATCAAAAAGTTGCTCACGGTGGGACTTTATCGGGTGGCGGACTTGTGCTGATCCAGATCCATGTTTATGGTTTGACGATGCGCAGATTTACTGTGATCGCTTTTGCGGTCATGATTATGGGAATGTTTCCGACCTTGCCTGCGACGGCCGTGCTTCCAATGAACGGACTTGTCGCAACTGATGTTCGAGTGCAAGAAGCCAAAAAGAACCGCAAAGGGAAAGTCTGTCCCACGAAAAACTTTTGGTTAGGCGCAGGCTGGGGAGCCGACCGGGGTAAGCGAACACATATGGGGGTGGATATGGGTGGCAAGAGAGGAACTCCGATTTTTGCGGTGGAGGCAGGACGGATTGACCGAACTAAACGCCAATCAAATGGTGCTCTTCAAATTGTTTTGCGCGGAAAGAGTGGATCAAAGTATTACTACGGTCATATGGATAAGGTGTTGATTAAAGGTGGTCAGAAAATTAAAAAAGGCCAAGTAATCGGGAAAATGGGTGATTCGGGATCTGCCGGCGAAGTACATCTGCACTTTGAATTTTGGAAGAGCGGTAGGGAGTCAGCCGCTATTAATCCCATAAAGTTTTTAAAGCGAGTTTGCAAAAGTATTTAATTCCAAGTCCGCGGATCCGTCAGATTCGAATCGGAGGAGGCAAATTGCTCAAAGTTGATCGCCGATCCGACAGAATTCACGGAACGGATGATCTGGTCAAACTCTGCAAGGCTTGTGGGAGCGATTATCACTGAGTCAAGCCACTGCTGTTGATGAATGAACTGCAAACTGAGGTCCAGGGAGTTCGTTTTTGCTACTTCACAAAATTCATGGAACTTGATGAGATCCGCGTGTTCAGAACTAGATGTGAGTAGCAGTCCCTGCAGAAAAATCGACCTTGCTTGAAATGCGATATCTGGAAAGGTTTCACCCGCGTAAATAAAACGTTGATCCAAAATATTGATGGGGATCTGGGCCGTATTCCAAATCGACAGCATTTCCTTAGCACTTAATAGATCCTCGAGAGCGTACGCCGAAATCCCGACATTCTGGGCTAGGCCCTCCTTGGTGCAGAATTCAAAAAACTGACTGACTGACTCTGCTTCATTTTGATCCAAAGTAAACCAGTCATGAATCAAAAGTGAGTTCACTGAATCCGTCTTGAGCCGAGCTAAACTTTGTTGCAGCTTTAGACTTAGAGCTGCCTTGGTGGCGCCCTTTGCTGACAATTTAGTCTGAATGTTAATTTCAGTCGTATCTAAATGGCCAATGCGAGTCTCGGAGTCCCCGTAGCTCGCTGCTGTGTCAAGATGCGAGATGTGATTTGCTCGCATTGATTTGAGTAGTGCCCCAATCACCGAGTCCTCTAGTCGCCCACTTTTATTTGTAACTCCGTAGTCCAAGCCCCATTGGGCCGTTCCGACAGCGAGTTTGCGGGACGAATTCACGGTCCGAGCCTAATGATTAGTTAATCACGTGGGTGAGGATCAGGATGATTGCGGTGACAAGCAGCAAAATACCGGAAGCAGTAAGAATCAACCGATAGGTGCGCGCGTTCATGCGGTGACGGCTTGCTGCAAGCGCGACCACAATGGCAACTTTGGCACCAACCAGAGTTAAATAAAACGCGACAAGAAAAACAATGGCTTGAGTTGGGCTCTCACGCCAAAACCCAATCAAGATTGTTGATCCAGCGGTAATCCAAAAAATCCACGGCGCCGGATTGAGGAAGTTGATCATTGCACCCTGGGCCACCACGGGGAGTCTTTGAAGTTTTGTGGGTTTCGGGCTTCCCATTTCGACCTCGGAATTGCGCATTTTGTGCGCGGACCAAAGAATTTCAATACCAAATGCGGCGACAACAACCGCACCCACAATCCCTAAGACGGTGATTGCTCCGTCAGGTAATTGAGATACCAGGGTCAGCGAAAGCAGAATAATTACCGAGTCAGAGATCAGGGGAGCAACTGCGATCCGTAGTCCGGACCCCAGTCCGCTTCGCAGAGTGGTTGAGATTGCTAATCCCGTGAGCGGGCCAGGTGCTACTCCTGAACCGAGGCCAATACTGAGGCCTGCAAACAGCGCGGTCAGCATGTGAGTTTCTTTGTCAGTTCCAAAACGTCAGCGAATTCTTTGACTTCAAATGTGGGTTCGACATCAAGTATCTCAGGAGTTTGGGCATTTCGATTGATCCAACAAGTTGTGAATCCAAACCAAGTCGCACCGATAGCGTCCCATTGATTAGCCGAGACAAATAGGACTTCATTTGTTGATTTCACGCCTTTGGTCTTCGCCCACTCAAACGCAAGTTGATACAGAGCGGGGGCGACTTTGAAATCTTCTACCTGATCTGAAGTAATAAGTGCCTCCTCGCTCACGTTGATGCCCGCACTCTGCAAAATAGGCGAAACGAATGGTCGATCCCCATTGGTCACGACGGACCAAGGTGCAGACAGTTCGTTGAGAACTTGATGGGTGTCCAAATAAGTAGTGCTCTTCTTGTATTGATTCATGAGTTCACTGATTAATTCGTTCTCTGGGTGAATATCAAAGGTATATAAGGTTGCTATTAGTGCGTCTCGGGTTATTTCCCCGAAAGGCTTGTATTTCCTTCCGGTTGAGCGAAGGCGAGAGTAATCGATTTGTTTGACGCGCCACATTGCACCAATTGCTTGCCCCTCGGTGGGAAATTGTTGCTCTAGAAAAGCATTGACCGTTGATATATCAATAAGGGTGCCAAAAGCATCGAAGCAGATCGCATGTACTCTGGAATTTGGACGTACAATCATTGGGTCAGTATGTCTAATTTGAGTCACCCACGTGTACCGGAGGTAATAATGAAAGCAAGATTCGTAGCAATTGCGGCGGCCGGAGTTCTCGTTGTATCGGTTTCGGCGGTGTCTGTTCCCGCGTCGGCTTATGACAAAGAAGCTTATGGCTATGCCGCATCGCATTTTCTCAATCAAAAGCAAATCCCAAAAGTTTTCAAAGCTACATCAAATGGATTTTTTGTTGGAATCAGTCAAGCGAGCGCGTCAATGCTTGTCTGCGGCTTTGGCCCTAATGGAAACACGTTAGTAAAAATGGGCAAAGGCACTATTTCAAGCAACGCAGAGTTTGGATCCAAAGCCGGAATGACTAACTTGTCCGTCATCGTGACTCAGTATAAAAGTAACGTAGCGGCGGAAAAAACTTTCATGTCAATGAGTAAAGCAATCAAGAAATGTCGTGGAACTGTTGACACCTCATTTACGAGTCCCGACGGAACGGTCTTTCCATCCAGCACTGTCACAACAACTGGGAAAGTTCCTGGAGTGACCGTGGTTGGGGTCGAGACAGTGTTCATCGACTTGGACTCAAAATTCGCCGCAGCAGGGGGCAACCCGGGCTCAGCCAGTGATCAACGTGCTCTTTTCACCCTGGTTAACGACGTAATTATCCGGAGTGATTTCAATATCGGTACTTCGAAAAATCTTTCCGCTGCCCAGAAAAAAGGACTCGAGAAAGTGGCTTTTGACATGGTGGATTCCTGGCTGGACTAAATCCAGGTAGGCATCCACATGCGAAGCCGCCACTGGCCGTAAGGGATTACTTCTCCGGTCCAGATCGGGTAGAACCACCAGGCCGCCGCAATGACAGCTATCAGGTAAAGCGCAATGAGCGCGATTACCAAACGCTGTTGTTGTGGCGGCTTTCGTTGCAGGAGTTTCATAATGGTGAGTGCTATCGCCATGACGACGAAAGGAACATAGATCACCGTGTAGAAAGTGAAGACTGTGCGGTTGAGATACAACATCCAGGGCAACCAACCCGCAGCAATCCCGGCTAGGAGCGCTCCAGAGCGCCAATCACGGGTCGTAATCCAATTCCATAATTGATACGGGATGGCGAGTAATGCTGCCCACCAAATGATCGGGTTGCCAAGGGCCAAAACTTCCTGAGCGCAATGGTCAGTTGGACAACCAAGACTGCCGTCCTTGATGCTTTCATAATAAAAACTTGTTGGACGGGTCATGAGTGGCCAAGAAATTGGGTTACTTTGATAACTGTGTTCGCTTTGCAGGTTTACGTGAAAATTCCAAGCTTGGCGGTGGTAGTCAACAAGTGATCTCAGCGCGTTGGGAACTACTGAAGGATCTTTGTTGTCGGCCCAAGTGCGACCCCAACCGGTAGTGCTCAAGAACCAGCCACTCCACGAGAGTAAGTAGACGAAGACGAGCATGGCTATTGAGGTGACTAAAACAATTGGTGCACTCTTGGCGAGTGTTGCCAGCCATGGTCGGCTTACCCCAATCGTGCGCCGCGTCGAGACATCCCAGAGTAGAGACATCAGCATAAAGATCGCGATGAACCACAATGCTGACCATTTAACACTGACGGCCAATGAAAGAAGGGCCATTGCCGTCAGTCGCCATGGCCGGATCCCCAGCCCAGGACCAAACCTCTGGGCAACGCGTGCCCAGATCGTTTCTGATTCTCCACCGATCATTGCTAGGCGTCTGCGGGTGCGATCGCGATCCAAGACGAGCGCCCCGAAACCTGCCAGAACAAAAGTGCTGAGCGCCATGTCCAACAGTCCGGTGCGACTCATGACGATGTGAATGCCATCAAGTGCAAGGAGTAGCCCGGCAATTCCTCCAATGAGGTCAGATCTGGTCATGCGGCGGACAATGCGTGCGATCATGAGAACTGAAAGAGTCCCCAGTACGGCTACCGCAAAACGCCAGCCAAAGGGTGAGACACCAAACAGGTATTCCCCTGTCGCGATGACCCATTTACCGGTAGGTGGGTGGACAACAAATGATCCTTGATCGGTGAAACCCGCGACGGTGCGCCAGTTGTCACCGGCAGCGAGCATGATTGGGTCATGTTCGTCAATCGCCTTGTGTTCAACACCAAATCGCAATAACGCCCAGGCATCTTTGGCGTAATAAGTTTCGTCGAATACGATCGCATTGGGTGTCCTCAGATTGACAAATCGAAGTATGCCGGCGAAGAGCGCTATCACAAGCGGTGCAATCCACGTTTTTATTCCAAGTGCGGGGAAAGTCGGGTAGAGCCGCTCGGCAATGGTTGCGATACTGCGATCCGGTGCGGTAGAGCCTTTGAGTCGCTCGGGAAGTGTGGGGGACACGACCACATATTAAGTCGTGATGCACTATTGCGGGGTGGGTGCAAAGGATTCGGACCAATCTGATGGTCAATTGATATTTGCCGCCACTCCGATGGGAAATGTTGGTGACGCGTCGGCCCGCCTGATTACTGCAATTGAACAGGCGGATGTAATCGCGGCTGAGGACACCCGAAAATTCATGAACCTCTGTTCGAGGCTGGGCATTCGCTACGACGCGAAGCTGGTCTCCAATTTCGAAGCCAATGAAGCCGGTCGCGTTGATCAGCTACTTGAAGCGGTCAATGCGGGGAGCAGGGTGCTAGTAGTAACCGATGCTGGCATGCCTTCAGTTAGTGACCCTGGTTACCGGCTCGCGATTGCTGCAATTGACTCAGGAATCAATTACCAAGTGTTGCCGGGGCCTTCTGCCGTTCTGACTGCACTCCTACTATCAGGGCTACCCGCTGACCGGTTTTGTTTTGAAGGCTTCCTCCCACGCAAGAGTGGGGACCGCATCCGCACTCTCACTCAGCTGTTACATGAACCGCGAACCATGATTTTTTTTGAAGCGCCACACCGCCTTGAAAAAACACTCAACGACATGGCGGAAGTCTTTGGTCCCCAGCGACTTGCAGCCGTTGCTCGGGAAATGACGAAGACGTACGAGGAAGTGATTCGAGGCTCAATGCAAGATCTCAAGGACTGGGCAACGGGCGAAATCAGAGGTGAGATCACCCTTGTCGTTGCAGGTAGTGATTCAACTGCTGGCAGTGAGGTTTCTTTGCCGGAATTAGTTGAACTCGTCGGTGAACGTGTCAAGGAAGGTCAGTCGACAAAAGACGCGGCGGCTGCGGTTGCTCTGAAGTTTGGACGCCATAAGCGAGAGGTCTATGAAGCCGTAATCGCCGCCAAATCTGCGACCTTAAGCAAACACTAGGATTCGGTCATGAACTTGGTGGCCAAATCCTTCTACGTGACCACCCCGATTTATTACGTTAACGATTCACCCCACATTGGCCACGCCTATACGAGCACCGCAGCAGACGTTCTCACGCGTTGGCACCGGCAGCGTGGTGAGAATGTCTGGTTCCTGACCGGTGTTGACGAACATGGAACCAAAGTTGAGCGTGCGGCCGAGCAGGGTGGAGTCACCCCGCAGGAATGGGTTGACCGTTTGGTCAATGACTCGTGGAAGCCGGTATTGGAGACGATTGACGCCAAGAATGACGACTTCATTCGTACCACCGAAATGCGCCACGTTGAGCGGGTCCGCAAGTTTTGGGACAGGGTAAAGGAAAACGGTTACGTTTATTCGGATTCCTATGAGGGCCCTTATTGCGTTGGCTGCGAGGAATTTAAATTCCCTGCAGATTTGCAACCGGGAACGGGTGAATTCGAAGGATCGCAAGTTTGTGCGGTTCACGGTCGACCTCCTGAAGAGTTAAGTGAAGACAACTGGTTCTTTAAACTTTCAGATTTCACCCAGCCGCTCATTGACCGATATGAAGCCGACCCCAATGCGGTCCGGCCGGCGAGTGCCTACAACGAGGTGATGAGTTTCCTTCGTGGCGGCTTAGTCGATATTTCGATGTCACGCTCAAGCGTTAAATGGGGAATCCCACTTTCGTGGGATGAATCCCAAGTGGTCTACGTGTGGTTTGACGCGTTGTTGAACTACATCACCGCTATTGGCTACGGGGCGGACCCGGCGAGTTCCGAAGCTGAACTCTTCGAGCGAGTGTGGCCGGCAAATGTTCAACTGGTGGGTAAAGACATACTGCGTTTTCATGCGGTCTACTGGCCTGCAATGCTGATGGCCGCTGGGCTAGAACCACCAAAACAGGTATTTGCACACGGCTGGTTGCTTGTGGGCGGCGAGAAGATGTCCAAGACCAAACTCACTGGAATTGCCCCGGAGTTAATCATTGACCATTTTGGCTCTGACGCTTTTCGCTACTACTTCATGCGCGCAATTGCTTTTGGACAAGACGGGTCCTTCTCATGGGAAGATATGAGCGCGCGCTACACGTCCGAGTTGGCCAATGGCTTGGGCAACTTGGTTTCGCGGGCAACCGCGATGGTGGGTAAGTACTTTGACGGCGAACTTCCTGCCGCGGGTCCCATCAGCGATGCTGAAAAAACCATTCACACTTTACTCGCCAAGACGGTTGCTGATGCGGAGGCGTGTATTGACGAACTGGATTTCGCCGGTGCAATTGGTCGGATTCGAGCATTCATTGAACACATCAACGGTTATGTAACTGAACAGGAACCGTGGGTGCTCGCTAAGAGCGAAGAAACCCAGGGAGCGCTCGCAACGGTGCTCTACACGGTGTGTGAGTCCCTGCGGGCTATTGCCGTCCTCTACAACCCGGTAATGCCCAAGGCGATGACCGAACTGTGGTCAAATATTGGAGCGAGTGAGGCCCTCGGCGCGCTGGCCGACCAAAGTGTTGAAAGTGCGGGCACCTGGGGATTGATACCTGCCGGTGTGAGAGTGCACAAGGGTGAATCACTCTTCCCGCGTCTCGAGGACCCCGAAAGTATCTAATGGGCGAGGCAACGAAATGGCCAACTGCTCCTCAGCCGCTCCTGGGAACGGTAATTGATTCGCACACTCATTTGGATGTCCACGACAATTCATTGCACGGCCTCAACGCGCCAGATCCGCAGATGTTACTTGATTTGGCACGTGGGGTGGGAGTTGATCGGGTAGTTCAGGTTGGGTGTGACGTTGCGTCTTCTCGCTGGGCGGTTGAGGCTGCGAGTCGTTTTCCTTCGGTAATCGCAACAGTCGCGCTACATCCGAATGAGGCACCACGTCGAGCCGCTAAAGGCGAGCTTGCTCGTGCACTTGAAGAAATTGCGGAACTCGCACAGTCGCCGCAGGTACGTGGGATCGGCGAAACTGGTCTTGATTACTACCGAACCGGAGAAAATGGTCGTCCAGCGCAACATGAGTCATTTCGCTATCACATTGATCTCGCCAAGCGACTGGATAAAACATTGGTGATCCACGACCGTGACTCCCATGACGACGTCATATCAGTTCTCTTGGATCAAGTGCGCAGATCGCGTTGTCTTCACTGCTTTAGTGGTGATGCAGACATGGCAAAACTGTGCTGAGCATGGCTGGTCATGTCTTTGCTGGAGTCAT
>FUWD013178259.1_pt1 | contig 27048 bp, 42 predicted proteins | sample 1063281 | NCBI WGS metagenome assembly FUWD01 (sample SAMEA79048168, study PRJEB19326) | metagenome | biome: marine | reverse complement strand
ACCACAACTTTACCGTGGAAACTTTCCCCTTTTTTCAACAGAGTATCCACCTTCTTTGTCATCTCATTACAAAAATTTCCATCATCAATACCGTCAAGATTGATCAAAACATTAAGCCGTGCCCCTCTCAGTCCAGCCAAGGCGGCCTCAGCTGCCACACCGGCATCGCTGACAGAGTTAGGATTTCCTTTTTCAATGGCGGTTATGGAAATATCCAATACTTCATAGCAAAGCTGGGCCACCAGAAGCGGAATCTGTGTGGCATTCTTTGTGGCAGATAGGATGGCAGCGTCGCGTTGTTTTTTTTGTTCGTTTGTCTTTTTCTTCATTCGGAAGGCATCCATAACGCTGTTAAAGGCCGCTGTGTCTTCATCTACCAATGAGATCAATCTCTCTTTCAGCGCCTGAGCTTGACTACCCAAAGACTCCATTTCTTCTCTTGAATCTTCCATCCCTTTCTTGCCATGTGTTAGTGCGGCAACCATGCTCACTAGTGCTGCACCCAGCGTCCCCATAAGGGCCGAAACAGAGCCACCACCTGGCGCTGGTGAATCGATGGACAACTCATCTGTAAACCCATCCACAGTCATAGATACAAGATCATTACTTTCTTTGAGGCGATATTCTACAATCCTTTCATTGGGATCAAACTTGCTGACATCATTGAGACCCAGCGATTCAACGGCGGCATGCACAAGTTGGGATTCGGGCACGGCAGTTGTTTTCCCCTGTGTTGTGAGATAGTAACGACCCGCCATTAGCATCGCCTCCAGCGGAATCAACCCGACGATCTCACTCCCGGTGACCCGAAGTCCCCGTTTTCGAGCGCCGTCACGGACAGCCTCAAAAGCGGCATGGGGCGGCGTAACGGTATAATCGGTGAGATTAATTGACACTTGAGCTTTTCCGTATTCCTCTATCTCCCACCCCACTGCCTTACAATTTTTCAATAGTCCCGGCACCTTCAAAGCATTTCCGTCTTTGTCACGGACAATTTGACCTTCTTTGTCCCGCTTGGCCCGACCCGCCTCTCTTATATCCAGGGCGATATCAGTCGCCATTTTCCTATCTCGAGTATTAAGGTTTACGTTATAAGCGATGAGAAACTGCCTCGCTCCAACAGCCGTGGCACCGCTTTTGGCGTTAAACTGAGCTTTGCCGAAATCAGGCTTCCAGTCAGGATCTTTCAGTTTGTCAGTAAGGCCTTCGTACTCCCCTGTCCGAACGTTGGCGAGATTCTGGCGCTCAGGCGTTGATGCTGCATTTTCGTAAAGGTAGATTGGGATTGATAGTGTATCACCCACACGCTTTCCCACAGATTTCGCAATCTCTACACATTCTTCCATAGTAACACCACGAATAGGGACAAAAGGGCAAACGTCCGTTGCGCCCATGCGGGCATGTTCGCCCGAATGATTATTCATATCAATAAATTCGGCAGCTGTGGCGATGGCCTGAAATGCCGCCTCTTTAACCCCCTCCGGCGATCCAACGAAAGTCACTACCGTTCTGTTTGTAGCTTCTCCAGGATCCACATCAAGAAGAGCCACATCTTTTACAGCTGTGATAGAAGCTGTGATAGCATCCAGAACATTCTGGTCGCGACCTTCACTAAAGTTGGGTACACACTCTACAAGTTGGTCCATATCAATCGGCCATACCTTTCAGATAGAATAGAAGAAACAGCACTATAGCCGTAAGTGCAAGTAGTTTTAGTAGTACTGATCTCTTGGGGCGGCTTTCAAAGATGCGTCTAAAGTGAATCTCATGGCCCATTACATGATTCCAAGAGTGAAAAGAGAAGAAAAAAACCTGACGAAGGGACCGATGAAGATCCAAAACAGAGATACGCCTGTCATCATACCGAATAAAATAATGGACATAAGCACCCACGGCCCGTATTGTTCCATCTGAACTGCGATATGTTCATATTCATAAGGTAAAAGCCCTCTGAGAATTTTCGAACCATCAAGAGGCGGGATGGGCAGCATGTTGAACACAGCCAGAGCAAGATTGATCTGAAGACTGTAAACTAACATGTTCCCGATAAGGGCCGTATTTGAGCTAAGCATAAAATTTGAGGAAGCGAAACCGATAATTAGGATACCTGAGAAAAATGCGAGAATCATGTTCGCTACCGGTCCCGCCAGTGCCACCCACAGCATCTGTCGTTTAGGGTCGGAGAAATAACGCGGATCCACCGGTACCGGCTTGGCCCAGCCAAAATGAACCAGAAATAGCATGAGCGTTCCAATTGGATCGAGGTGAACCAGAGGGTTCAGTGTCAGGCGCCCCATCATTTTCGCTGTGGGGTCACCGAACTTCATGGCCATCCATCCGTGAGCGTATTCATGGAACGTAATAGCCAGGAGGATTGGAGGAGCGAGAAGAAGAAAACTTTCTACCATCGGGGATGATACTCTCTGTGGATTTCTTTCAGGTAAGTTTTGTCCAAGTGGGTGTAGATCTGAGTGGTAGAGATATCCGCGTGGCCCAACATCTGCTGCACCGCTCTCAGATCAGCACCTCCCTCAAGAAGATGTGTGGCAAAAGAGTGGCGGAGCGTGTGCGGTGAAATTCTTTTTTCCATTCCGCAATCGGCCGCATATCTTTTCACAAACATCCAGACACCCTTCCTGCTGATGGTATTCCCTCTGTAATTGAGGAAAAGGTGATCCGTGTTTTTCCCTTTTTTATGAATGTTTCCCTCGATTCATTAATGTATCGCTCTAACCATTTCACTGCCTCGTTTCCAAGGGGAACTATCCGCTCCTTCGACCCTTTCCCAGTGACCCTCAGCCACTCTTTCCCCTCCAATATATCCAACATTGTCAGAGAGGTCATTTCGGAAACACGCAGACCGGTTGAATAAAGCAGTTCCAGCATGGCACGATCCCTCAAACCGGCAGGCTTGGAAGTGTCGATAACGCTCAGAAGAGTATCAACCTCATCAACAGAAAGCACATCTGGGAGATATTTCGGCATTTTCGGCATATCCACCAGCTCAGACGGATTTGTGGAAGCAGCGCCTTCGTCCACCAGATAAGCGTGGAATGCTCTGATAACCGAAAGATTTCTCCTGATACTGGTAGGCTTAAGATGGGCGTCACTCAGGCCCCGGATATATGCTTGTATTTGAGCGGTTTCCACTTTGTCGGGATCAGAATTTTTTCCAGTGAAATCGAGATAGCGGGTAATGTCCCGCTTGTAAGCATCCACTGTATTGGGAGCTAGATTCTTCTCGACGCGAAGGTACATGATAAACGGTTCTGCGTAGGCTTGCGTCTCTCCCTCTCCCTATTCGAAAGCTTGTTCCACCATTTCACAAAAAATGTGCCCCGCCGTGATATGGCCCTCCTGTATGTGCTGTGTATCATCTGACGGAACGCAGATATTCACATCACCAGTACTAGCAAGTTTTCCGGCACTTTTTCCAGAAAAAATAATCACTTTTACGCCCATGGACTTGGCGGTCTCCACCGCCTGAACAACGTTCTCGGAATTACCGCTAGTGCTAAGCGCCACCAGAACATCCCCGGCCTCGCCAATCCCCTCCACCTGTCTTGAAAATAGAGAATCAAAACCGACATCGTTAGACCAAGCCGTTATGAATGAGCTGTCAGTGGTGAGTGAAACGGAAGGTTGTGGTGGAAGATCGTGTCTTCTGAGCCCGCCTATGATTTCGGTAGAAAGGTGCTGGGCTTGGGCCGCGCTGCCACCATTGCCACACCACATTACCTTTCCACCCCGTTTGATGGACTCGATAATTAGTTCAGACGCTGCCTGAATTTCATTCCGGCACGTCTCTACCATGGCCTCTATGACTCTCGCACTCTCTTTAAGGTGATTATCGATCATTTCTTTCATATTATGCTCCATGGATAGCGTCGGCAAACGATTTTAAAAGCTCTCCGCCTCCGCCCGATTCAATGGCTGTTCCGGTAACAATGAAAGATGCTCCCGCTTTCACTTTTTGCGCAGCGACCTCTGGCTTTCGGATTCCCCCTCCTACTATGAGCGGAATATCAATATTTTTTGCAACAGCCGAAATTGTCTCATCGGGCACAGCTGATTCAGCACCGCTTCCGGCCTCCAGATAAATTAGTTTCATTCCCAGATATTGACCAGCCAGAGCGTGGGCCACCGAAATTTCAGGTCGGTTCATGGGTAAAGGCCGGGAACCACTCATGAACTCGGCAGTGGAATAACCTCCGCCGTCAAAAATCATATAACCTGTTGGGATAGGTTCCAGACCAAGATCTTTCACCAAAGGGGCGCCGACGACCTGTTCACCGATAAGATAAGTAGGATTCCGGCCGCTGATGATAGACATGAAGAAAACCGCATCACAATGAGGACCTAGCTGATTCACCGAACCGGGAAAGAGAATTACAGGTACTTCGGCCATCGATTTTATCTTTTCAGCACGCTCATGGAAACCGCTGTCCATAATGAGGCTTCCCCCAATAAGGATGCCGTCAGCACCGGAATGATTCACTGACATCACCAGTTTCTCCAGCTTGCCATCATTCTTCCTGTCAGGATCTATGAGTACAAGATAGCCCGCTCCCTTCTCTTGACAAATCTTCTCCAAATGTGAATAAACCGTACTCATACGAAAAGAAGATACATCCCTAATGAGAAATGTTTATCCAACAATATCACTGTACTCATCAGCAGACAACAGATTCTTCGATTGAACAGAAATTGAAAGTCCGATCTTTATGATCCACCCTTTCCCGTAAGGATCCTGGTTTGCAAGCTCAGGCTCATCAAGAAGAGTACTGTTTATCTCAGCCACAGTGCCGGACATGGGAGCATAGAGATCAGCCACAGTCTTCACAGCTTCGATGGTGCCGAATGGTTCTCCCTTCACCGCTTCACTCCCTTCTTCAGGAAGTTCGAAGTACACAATATCACCTAATTCACCTTGAGCGTAATCGGTGATGCCAATAGTTGCAATATCATTCTCGATAAGAATCCACTCATGAGATTCGCTGTAGAACAAATTAGGAGGAATGTTCATTTCTGTCTAACTCCTTTTATCTCAATTTCAGATTCTATTCCTCAAAAACGAATGTCTCCAGGAAACCTGTATGAAAATTACCGGCCTGAAAATCACTGTTCTGCATAATAGCCTGATGAAATGGGATGGTTGTTTTCGGCCCTTCGATGATAGTTTCCTCCAACGCGCGTTGCATTCTGTTGATGGTCGTATTCCTATCCTCAGAGTGGACGATAAGCTTACCAATGAGAGAATCGTAGTGCGGGGAGATCTCATAACCGGCATAAACATGTGAGTCCATTCTGACGCCGTTCCCGCCGGGTGCATAAAACTCCTCAACTTTCGCTGGGGACGGGATGAAGTCATTTGAAGGATCTTCCGCATTGATACGACACTCCATAGCGTGACCCCTCAGTTTCTGCTGGGCAAGAGAACTTGGAATCTCCTCCCCAACTGCCAGTCTAATCTGCATTTTCACCAGATCCTTTCCCATAACCATCTCCGTCACAGGATGTTCCACTTGAATTCGGGTATTCATTTCCATAAAATAGAATTCTTTTGATTTACTGTCAAAAAGGAATTCTACTGTACCAAGCCCTACATAGCCGATAGATGCGGCGCCTTGAACAGCGGCCGAGCCAATCTTTTGTCTGAGCTCCTCATCAATGATGGGAGAAGGTGATTCTTCAATAAGTTTCTGATGACGCCTCTGAAGTGAACATTCCCTCTCACCGAAATGGATCACATTTCCGTGCCGGTCGGCCAGAATTTGAATTTCGATATGGCGAGACTTTTCCACATATTTCTCCAGATAAAGATCGCCGTTGTTAAAAGCGGATTGCGCTTCTGAAGAAGCTGTGGCAAAAGCTCTTTCAAGTTGGTCTGGTTCCTTCACTATCCGCATACCTCTTCCACCGCCGCCGGCTGATGCTTTAAGCATAACAGGGAATCCGATCTCAGAGGCAATCTTTTGTGCTTCTCCTACAGAACTTATTACACCAGTACTCCCGGGGATCACTGGCACGCCGGCCTCATTCATTGACTTTTTAGCAGTAGCCTTTTCTCCCATAGAAAGAATTGTTTCAGCAGGGGGGCCGATAAAATCAAAATCATTATCAGTACAGATCTGAGCAAACTCAGGATTCTCAGAAAGAAACCCGTATCCTGGATGGATGGCGTCGCTATTCGTCAGTTCAGCTGCACTCAGAATACTGGGTATGTTCATATAACTCTCAGATCCCGGCGGGGGACCGATACAGACAGCCTCATCGGCGAACCGGACATGGAGGGAAAGTTCATCGGCGGAAGAATATACGGCAACTGTTTCAATACCCAGTTCGTGGCAGGCACGAATTATCCTAAGAGCAATTTCACCTCTGTTTGCTATGAGAATCTTCTTAAACATTGGCTAAGGAGGCTGGATTGATTAAAGAGAAAAGATTTAGGATCGATGAGCGATCAGTCCGGTTCAATGACAAAAAGGGCTTGGCCGTATTCTACTGCCTGAGCATTCTCCATCAAAATTTTTGAAATCCGGCCGGTCACCTCTGACTCGATCTCGTTCATCATTTTCATCGCCTCGATGATGCACAGCGTTTGTCCCGCTGTGACACGATCCCCTTCTTCCACAAAGAACGGTGATTCCGGCGAAGGCGCCCTGTAAAATGTCCCCACCATTGGAGCGGTGATCTCCACATTCTCAGAAACCGGTTCAGGCTCCGGGACTGAGGGTCTGTTATCCACTGGTGGTGCAGTTTGGACCATCTGAGATGCTGGTGCTGAAACTAGTGAATTTTCCACAGGTGCACTTTTAGTAACACGGTATTTTCGACCGAAAAAACTCACCTCAATCTCGTTCACATCACTGGCTTCGAGAATATCGATAATAGTATGCAATCTTGCTTGCCAGCTTTCAAACATCCTGTTTCACTCTTTCCACATATTCACTCGTGCGGGTGTCAATCTTCAGTTTATCTCCCTTTTCAACAAAAAGTGGTACGTTTACGTTAAGTCCAGTTTCAAGAGTGGCCGGCTTGGTAGCACCCGTTGCCGTGTTGCCACGAATACCGGGATCAGATTCCGTCACTTCCAACTCTACAAATACGGGGGGTACTATTCCTATCACCTCCTCACCAATAAACGTGACGTCAATCAAAGTACCTTCCTTAATAAAGGTAATCTCATTTGATACCAATTCAGAAGATATCGACACCTGATCGTAACTCTCCGTATTCATAAAAACGAAGGAACTGTTTTCACTATAAAGATATTGCATTCGGTGATTCTCAACTCTCACAGTCGTAATCTTTTCACCAGCCCTAAACGTCTCATTCACTACTTGTCCCGTAACAATATTTTTCAGTTTAGTCCGGACGAAGGCGCCCCCTTTACCCGGCTTGACGTGAAGAAAAGAAAGAATCTTCATTCGGTGACCTTTATGCTCAATCACCATACCAGTACGAATATCAGCTGTTGTTGCCAATGGAGTTCTCTCGAAAAAGCCGGAAAATTTACGTCCCTGTTTAGGGATATACAATTGGTTGTTCTGTTGAAGAATCAAGTCTTCTACTTTATTTTCTATGCCTCAAAACAAAAAAGCGGGCAAAAGCCCGCTTTAGCTTGGCGATAGGAATTGTTGGAAACTAAGCCGCTGGCCTAGAGGACTTTATGCACAAGAAAAGCAACTGACGCTATCAGGGTAATAAAGATCAGAGAAACACCCATATTCCCATTTTTGATCTCTTCCCATTCATCAATATCAGTGGACATCCAGTCAAAAACTTTCAGAGCTAGACCGATACCGATAGAAAAACCCAGTGCAGCTACTATTGACCAGCCAATAGCTCTGGCATAGGTACTAAAAACAGATTGCAATCCAAATGGATCTAATTCCATGGTTCTCTCCTTTAGGTTGTTTAAAGGTATTTTACTTTTCTAACAAACTGTGCGGTATTGATCTTACCTAACAACAGTTGTTGCAAATCTTCCTTTGTTGCAGTAGTCATCAGTCTGAAACCTTCACCTAGCGGCACATCTACCGATACAAAAAAAGTTTCTGGCACGTAACCTGTTTTCATGGCCTGGCCGGCAGCTATGTAGCCCACAAGCATAACCATTTCAAAATTGTTACGATTACTTGTCAACGTGATATAAAAAGATTTTTTTCCTTTTTCATCAGGAACAATTTTCATCTTGTCCGCAGAGACTTCAACACGGTACGCCTTGGCAGCTTTTTGAACCTGATTGAAATATTTTTGATTGCAAAAAACCATTGGCGAAGTGAGAAAAAAGAAACCAGCAAAAATAATATGTTTTTTCAAAATTGTATTCCGTCTGACTACCTAGGGTGCGGCGAATTTAACAAACGCTTTTCGTGAATTCAAATCACTTTCCTCCATAAACCACTCCCCGGCCCGATTTAATAACTTTGTGAACTTTATTCCCACCCATATGATACGGAATCCCTTCAAGTCTGTCCACATCCCATATGACAACATCCGCCTCCATTCCGACTTCAAGTGAACCAACCCTGTTTTCCCATCCCAGAGATTTCGCAGCGACGTGCGTAGCACCCTTAAATGACTCTTCCACCGACATGCCAAGATAGAGACAGGAGAGATTCATTATAAATGGCATGGACTGTATGCTACAGCTGCCAGGATTAAAATCTGTGGCGACTGCTACCTCAACACCAGCATCCATCAATTTTCTTGCAGGAGCATAAGTTTGCTTGCCGAGAAAAAAAGTGGTTCCCGGAAGCAGGATTGCTACCACACCGGCCTCTGCCATTTTGCGAATGCCTTCATCGCTCACATGCATGAGATGGTCAGCTGAGAAAGCATCTACTTCCGCCGCTAGTTCGGCTGCTCCAGAAGCAACAAACTCATCTGCGTGTAAGCGTGGTTTCAATCCATGTTCCTTGCCTGTTTCCAATATTCGACGTGAACTTTCAACATCAAACCAACCGTTTTCACAAAAGACATCGCAGAATTGAGCAATCCCCTGTTTCGTCACAGCGGGGATCATCTCATCACAAATGAGATCAACATAACCTCTCCTATTATCGGCAAATTCATGGGGGAAATCGTGAGCACCCAAAAAGGTAGGTACCACATTAATGGCGACAGAATCAGCCGCTTTTGACAAAACCATCAGAGACTTTAGCTCAGATTCGGTAGACAAGCCGTAGCCGCTTTTTGCCTCAACAGTGGTTGTCCCTAGAGAGAGAAAATCCTCAAGATGATTCTTTGTCAATTCCAGTAACTGTTGTTCCGGCATCTCCCGCACTGCTTTGACGCTGGCCCGGATTCCACCCCCCTGATCTGCAATTTCCTGATAACTCTTTCCAGAAATACGCATACCAAATTCATCGGCACGTGCTTTGGCAAAAACAGGGTGTGTATGAGCATCTACAAAACCGGGCGTTACAAGCCGGCCAGAAGCATCCACTTTTTCATCGGCATCAGGCAGACCTTCATCAATCTCTGATATACGTTCTTCTTCGATAATCATATCCATACCGGTCATTCGGATTATTCTGTTTTTGTCTGAATTGAATGTGGTCAGTTCGCCTATGTCCGTAATCTTGAGTGCCATTTAGTAAATAGCGGTGCTACGATTTAAGCATAGGAATTTTAATAACGGAATTACGTGCATTTTTCTTAGCCCGTTCATACCCCGCATCGGCGTGGCGTACAATACCGATGCCTGGATCGTTATTCAAAACACGTTCCAGTCTTCCCGCCATTTCAGGCGTACCGTCAGCAACAATCACCTGACCAGCATGGATTGATAGCCCCATCCCGACCCCTCCGCCATGATGCACCGAAACCCAGCTGGCACCGCTGGCGGTGTTCAAAAGTGCGTTCAAGACGGGCCAGTCGGCAATGGCGTCACTACCGTCTTTCATTCCTTCAGTTTCCCGATAAGGTGACGCCACCGAACCGGTATCCAGATGATCCCGACCGATAACGATAGGCGCCGAGATCTCACCGGAAGCGACCATTTCATTCATGGCCAGGCCCAGCTTTGCTCTGTCCCCATAGCCGAGCCAGCAGATCCTTGCTGGGAGTCCCTGAAATTGAACTTTTTCGTGGGCCATCTCGATCCAACGGCAGAGTGCCTTGTCTTTCGGAAACAACTCAAGAACTTTCTCATCGGTCTTGGCGATATCGTCAGAATTCCCTGAGAGCGCTACCCAGCGAAACGGCCCCTTGCCGTCACAAAACAGCGGGCGAACATATGATGGCACAAATCCGGGATAGTCAAACGCTTCTTTAAGTCCGCCTTTCTTTGCCTGTCCCCTAAGATTGTTCCCATAATCGAAAACAACAGCACCCCGTGCCTGCATCTCCACCATGGACCGGCAGTGATTTGCCATCGCTTGATAAGAAAGATGAATGTATTTGTCCGGATCGTTCTCCCGTACCGATTCCACAGCATCCCACGGAATTTCGTTAGGGATATAACCGTAAAGTTCGTCATGAGCCGACGTTTGATCTGTCACCATATCTGGAATTATTTCCCGATCCAAAAATTCCGGGAATAAGTCGGCGGCATTGCCAAGAAGACCAATTGACTTAGCCTCTTTTTTCTTTTGAGCTCCCCTTGCCAGCCGAAGAGCTTCGTCAAAATTTTCCGCCATTACATCGATATAGCCCGTATCTACTCGCCTCTGAATCCTTTTCTTATCTACTTCAATAGCGATCATCACCGCTCCGTTCATGGTGGCCGCCAGCGGTTGAGCACCCCCCATACCGCCCAAACCGGCCGTCAAGATGAGCTTCCCACTCAAATCACCACCGAAGTGTTTATCAGCAGCGGCAGCGAAAGTCTCGTATGTCCCTTGCAGAATCCCTTGAGTGCCAATATATATCCAGCTTCCCGCTGTCATCTGCCCATACATAATTAGCCCGAGCTTGTCCAGTTCACGAAAAGTTTCCCAGTTAGCCCAGTTAGGAACAAGCATGGAGTTCGATATAAGCACCCGTGGTGCATAAGAATGTGTTTTGAAAACGGCTGCTGGCTTACCTGACTGGACAAGCAAAGTTTCGTCACTTTCCAGCTCTTTCAAAGTGGCAAGAATAGCATCGAAACATTCCCAGTTCCTGGCCGCTTTTCCGGCCCCACCATACACAACCAATTCTTCAGGAATCTCAGCAACGTCCGGATCGAGATTATTCTGGATCATCCTGAAGGCAGCTTCTTGCTGCCACCCTTTACAGGTAAGCTCAGTACCTGTTGGCGCGCGTATTTCCCTCGGTTTAGTCACGTAGAAAAATGAATTTAGAGCCTGTCTTTTTTACTTGGCAAGTTCCTCAGCAATAGGCAAAAAAAAATCAATGGCAGATTTATGGGCATCATAAGAAAAAACGGCAATGCCGCTTATACCCGTCACCCGGCTGTATTTGATCTTGTCCCGTGTATCCAGTGCCTTCTGATTATATGCCGCAACTCCCATAATAATTCCCGGCCAGTATTTTCGCGGCACTGCTTCATAAATGTTGTCAATCTCTTTAGCAAATTTTCTCAGTTCTGTAGCATAATTCATGGGTACCACATAATCCACAAGTCCTTCAGCCAACCACTTGTCCCACTCCTGAAAATATCTGTTCTTGGCAACGGAGGGGTTTGGCTTTACAGCTACAGTGATCAGGCACTCGGGGTTTTTTCTGAGAATAAGACCACTGAAGTTTTTTACAAGTTTTGTCAAGGCTTTCCTTCTGAATGTCGCCCATTTATTAAACAAAAGCTGTTTTTCATCTTTACTATTGTTAACATATCCGTTACCGTTGTCGGTCAATAACTTTAGAGGATCAACACCGTGTTGGCGCTCGAAGTTTATCCTCGCGGCCATGTTGTAACCGAAATCAGAATCGCCATAACGAATGTAATCAAGATGAATTCCATCCAAATCGTAGTTTGAAATCAGCTCATCCGCTACCTTCTCAAGATAATTGAAGACCCCTGGATGCGACGGGGACAGATATTTCTGGACAGCCACTTCATTACTTTTTGTCAGATCACCAGTGGAAATTGTTTCACCAATAGAACTCCTGTCCATCCACTCCGGAAATTTATTTACGATATGATCGGGGCTTTCCGGGAAACGGGGAGAGGACCATGCTAAAAGAACGTTAATCCAGGCATGAACTTCAAGACCAAGAATGTGGCCTTTCTCAACCGCATATTTCAGAGGATCAAACTGCGGATCAGTAACGAGTTGAGATTTAATGACGAATTGACTGTTGTAAAAGGCTTCCCCCCGCCCACGAACTTGAAGGAATACATGATTGAAATGATGAACTTTAGCGAAGAGGAGCGCCCGATCAATCTCCTCAGGAGAAACCATGGAATGCCTCACGACCCATATGGCGCGGAAATCAAGATTGGAAGCGGAAGGTTGTCCGTCCCCAGAACTTACGCAGAAAAGAAAAAAGGCAACCGAAACAGCTACCTTTTTAGTCCTGAGCATCAGTCTGTCGCCGTTCCTAATCTTCAGCGGGTACCACTTTAACCTTCCCCTTCTTCTTTGAGGACTTTTTCCTCTCTTCTTCTGTGCTTTCTGATTCTATACCTGCGAAATCGACGAACTCCAGCATGGAAACGGAGGCACAATCGTTATCACGAAAACCAAGTTTAGTCACTCTGGTATAACCGCCCGGCCGATCGGCATAATGAGGTGCTACTTCATCAAAAAGAAGCTTCACAATATCAGGTTTCTTGATATGCTTGAGGACTGTTCTCCTATCATGGAGCGTACCCCGTCGGGCTTTCGTGATGAGAGGCTCGATGAATTGCTGAGTTGCCTTCGCTTTGGAGTGAGTTGTCTTGATCCGTTTGTGCTCGATAAGCGAAGAAGCAAGGTTGGACAGTGTCGCTTTTCGATGACTGGCGTTCCGGCCGAGTTTTTTGACTCTTTTCTGATGTCTCATGATTTCTCTTATGCGTCAGTTTCCAGCATGTATTTTCCCACATCCATGCCAAAAGAGAGCTCCATTTCGTCCAGTTTCTCGATCAATTCAGAGAGTGACTTGCGGCCAAAATTCTTATACTTAAGCATTGCGTTCTCTTCTTTTGAAACAAGATCAATGATTGTATCAATACCTGCTGCTTTCAGACAGTTGTGACTGCGGACAGACAGTTCCATCTCATCAATTGATCTCTGTAGAACCTCCCGAATATGAAGTGCCTCTTCATCAATTTCTTCAGCAACTTCAAGAATGGGCTCCTCGTCAGAAATCTTGAACATATTGAAGTACTCAGTCAAAGCGCGGGCAGCGAAACTGACGGAGTTCTCAGATGTAATTGTACCATCGGTGTGGACGTCCAATATGAGCCGCTCAAGACTGTCTTTGGCTGATGAAACAGGTTCCACGTCATAGGTCACCCTAGAAACAGGATTAAAAATGGAGTCTATGTAAACAGTTCCAATGGGAGAATCGATTCTCTGGTGACTGTCAGCATCGACATAACCTTTCCCCACTGAAAGTTGAAGTTCGATGGTGAAGTTTGCTTTATCATTCATGGTAGCAATGGAAAGATCGGGATTCATCACTTTGTATTGCTGTGATGCACCATCGATATCCTTTGCCGTAAACTGACCCTTTCCGCTGAAACTCAGCTGGATCTTGTCCGGTTTGGGATCGGTCAGCTTGAAACGTACCTGCTTCAAATTCTGAATGATGTCAGACACATCTTCAGTAACACCTTCGAGTGTGGCATATTCATGCAAAACGCCATCAATTTTTACCGCATTGATAGCTGAACCGGGTATGCTGGTCATGAGGACCCGGCGCATAGCATTACCCACCGTTATTCCGGTACCTCTTTCAAGAGGTTCTAGAGTGAAACGACCAAACTCATCAGTGCGCGACTTCTTGTCAACTTTGAACTTTAGTTCACTATTGTTGGATGTCATATTGAGTGTCCCTTTCTAATACTACTTGGAATAGAGTTCTACGACCATCTGTACTTTGAGGGTCGCATCAAAATCTTCTTTTTCTGGCAGTTTCGTCACCATCCCAGACAGAGAAGCTTTATCAAGAGACAGCCAACCTGAATCAAGATCACCTCTCACCCGTTTAACGGAGTCGTGAACAACCGCCAGTTTCCTGCTCTTGCTTCGGACGCTGATCTGATCATTCTCTTTCACTAAATAAGAAGGAATGTTTACAGATTTACCATTCACAAGAAAGTGCTTATGATTTACCAGCTGCCTGGCTGCCGCCCGTGTTGGCGAAAAACCCAGTCTGTAAACGACATTGTCGAGTCGGCGTTCAAGAAGTTGGAGCAAGTTCAGTCCTGTCTCACCACTCATCTTGTCAGCCTTTTGAAAAAACTTTCTGAACTGCCGCTCAAGTAAGCCGTACATATGTTTGATTTTCTGCTTCTCCTTTAGCTGAAGACCATAATTGGAAGGCCGGCGTCGGCGGCTTTGTCCATGCTGGCCTGGAGCATAATTCTTACGCTCAAGGATTTTGGTAATCTTGGCATTGCCAAATATGTTTTCGCCAAACTTCCGGGCAATCTTTGCTTTTGGTCCTATATAACGTGCCATTACTTCGCTTCTCCTATACTCTACGCCTCTTGGGCGGGCGACATCCATTATGAGGGATGGGAGTTACATCCTTTATTGCGGTTATCTCCAGACCAACAACAGCAAGTGATCTGATGGCTGACTCACGGCCGGATCCCGGACCTTTAACCTCAACTCTCACTCGTTTCAATCCAATATCGAGCGCTATATTGGCAGCCTTCTCGGCGGCCTGACCGGCAGCAAAGGATGTGCTTTTTCGGGACCCTTTGAACCCCATAGCACCGGCACTGGCCCAGGCAACCACATTGCCGTGCAAATCAGTGAGTGTAATGATTGTATTATTGAATGTCGCCTTGATATGAGCAACACCCTCATCTGAAGTGAGAACTTTCTTCTTCTTACGTTTCGGCTTTGCCATAAATTTCCTCTATTATCCTTTCTTGCCAACTGCTGTTTTCTTGCCAAGACCAACAGTCCGCTTCCTCCCTTTCCGGGTACGTGCATTTGTTTTTGTTCTCTGACCATTTACAGGAAGACCGCGACGGTGACGGTAACCCTTGTATGAGCCAATATCCATGAGACGCTTAATATTCATGGTGTTCTCGGTCCTCATTTCACCTTCCACCTTCATATCCCCCACCGCTCCACGAATGGCTGACACCTGATCCTCCGTCAAATCTTTTACACGGATATTGCCATCAACACCGGATTCAGCTAGCACTTTCTGCGCGGAAGTCCGCCCTATGCCGTAAATATAGCAGAGTGAAAATTCTACTTTCTTGTCCCTAGGTAAATCAACACCAGCTATACGGGCCATAATTAACCTTGCCTTTGCTTATGTTTCGGGTTTGCGCAAATCACTCTAACTACACCCTTCCGACGAATGATTTTGCACTTGTCACATATTTTTCTGACCGATGCTCTTACTTTCATATCACACTTTAGGCAACTGCGTAGTCAGCTGCTATCTCAGAAACTCCGTTACTCAAAATCTGGGCACCAGCTTTCCCCACCAAAACTGTATGTTCAAAATGTGCTGATGGCTTACCGTCTCTGGTACAGATTGTCCAGCTGTCATCCTTCGTAAAGATTTCCTTATCACCGAGGTTCACCATCGGTTCTATGGCAATGCACATCCCTTCCTTCAGTTCCACGCCTTGACCGGGAGACCCATAGTTAGGGATCTGCGGATCTTCATGGAGCTCCCTGCCAATGCCGTGACCGACCAATTCTCTCACAACTGAAAAGCCATGTTCCTCCACGTGAGACTGAATTGCGTAACCTATATCTGATACGTGATTCCCAAGGATTGCTTTTTCCACACCGATGTAAAGAGCTTCTTCTGTTATCCTCATCAAATCTCGCACATCTGAAGCCACATCACCCAAAGCGTATGTCCGGGCACTATCTCCATAATAATCATCCTTCAAAACGCCACAATCGATACTGACAATATCACCATTCTGCAATTTTCTTTCATCGGGAATACCGTGAACCACTTCATCATTGATTGAAATGCAAAGAGTGGACGGGTAACCCATATATCCCTTGAAGGCAGGCTCCCCACCTTGGCTCCGGATAAAAGTTTCAGCAAACTGATCTAGTTCCTTTCCAGTTGCGCCTAAAACAATCTTTTCCGAAAGGGCAGAAAGTGTTTCATAAACGATCCGACTGCTCTCTCTGATTTTTCCGATTTCTCTTTCACTTCGAATGTTTACCATCTTAAGCACGCCTCCGGCCGCGAATACGCCCTTTCTTAAGGAAACCGTCATAGTGCCGCATCAAAAGGTGAGATTCAACTTGCTGCAGAGTATCCAGAGCAACACCAACGATAATGAGCAGACCGGTGCCACCGAAAAACGACGCGAGATCATAGCCCACATCCATAGTATTCATCAGAATGAAGGGGAAAATAGCAACAAAAGCGAGAAATACAGATCCTGGTAACGTCACCTTACTCAGGATGTTATCGATGAATTCTGATGTTTTCTTTCCAGGTCTGACGCCGGGGATGAATCCGCCGTGCTTCCGCATGTTTTCAGCCACTTCCTGCGGATTGAAAGCAATAGCGGTATAAAAGTAGGTAAAGAAAATGATGGTCAGTCCGAACACCATCCAGTAGAACCAGTGCTGGGGAGAAAAAACTCGCATAATGCCCTGCATGAATTCACTACCCTGAAAAAACATTGCAATAGTATTGGGAAGAAACATGATAGATTGAGCAAAAATGATTGGCATAACACCTGCAGTGTTTACCCGCAACGGAATGTGTGTGGACTGTCCACCGTAAACTTTGCGGCCTACAATACGTTTCGCGTATTGAACAGGAATTTTCCGTGTCCCTTGAGTTAAGAGAACAACAAATGCCACAATAATAAACATGATACCCAGCAAAACAACTTCTGTCAGGGGCCCTCTCACTTCTTCTTGAATAAGAGATACTTCGCTGACAATAACGTTAGGCAGCCTTGAAACAATGCCTATCATAATAATCAGTGAAATACCGTTACCAATTCCTCGCTCCGTAATCTGTTCCCCAAGCCACATGATAAAAATGGTACCCGTCACAAGTGTAATCATTGTCAAAAGCCTGAAGCTGAGCCCCGGTTCGGGCACGACCGTCATTTGAAAACCACCCGCCGTAGACTTCAAATTCTCAAGGAAAAGTGCAATGCTGTACGCCTGTAAAGATGCTATGAGAACCGTACCGTAACGGGTAATCTGGGTTATTTTCTTTCTCCCTTCATCCCCCTCCTTTTGTAAACGCTGAAAGTAGGGCACTACGACACCCATGAGCTGAAGAATAATAGATGCTGATATGTAAGGCATTATACCCAGAGCAAAAATGGTCGCCTTCTGAAAAGCACCGCCAGCGAAAAGATCGTACAGTCCAAAAAGGGTGTTCTGGAAATTTTGAACGGCAGCACCGAGCGCTTCCGTGTTAATACCTGGCACAGGAATATGTGCACCAATCCGAACTACAACCAGCAACGAAAGAGTGAAAAAAATGCGCTGTCTTAGCTCGGGGATGGCAAAGATATTTCTGAATTTATCGATCATCCTACAATCGCTTTCCCACCTGCTTTTTCAATCTTCTCAGCCGCTGTTGCGCTGAATGCATGGGCATAAACTTCCACAGCTCTCTCAATGTCACCATTGGCAAGAACTTTCACAGGTTTGGCAGCAGATTTGATAACACCCTTTTCAAGCATGGTGGCAACATCAACTTTCTCATCATCAAGTTTAGAGATAGCCGAAAGGCTGACATTTTGATACTCATTCTTAAATCTGGCATTGGTGAAGCCGCGCTTGGGCACTCTCCTCTGAAGAGGCATCTGACCTCCTTCAAACCACGTTCTCCGCTTACTGCCTGAACGAGAATGATAACCCTTATGGCCCCGACCGGCTGTTTTTCCCGTACCGGAAGCTACGCCCCGTCCAAGCCGTTTCCGCGGTTTGCTGAGACTCTCAGGAGCTTTCAAATCACTCAACTTCATAACGCTTCATCCACTTTCAAAAGAAAACTTACCTTATTTACCATACCTCTGATTACCGGCGTATCAGTATGAACAACAGACTGATGCATTTTGCGAAGACCAAGTGCACGCAATGTTTTTTTTGCCTTTTGACTGTAACCTATTGCGCTCTTAATCTGAGTTATTTGCAAAGATTTCGGTGATTTTTTAGCCATGATTAATATTTAACTGAACACCTCACCAATTGTTATTCCACGCCTGTTGGCGACAGATACAGGATCTTGCAAATTTCTCAGTGCCACCTCTACAGCTCTCACAATATTATTTATGTTTGTAGAACCGTATCGTTTGGTGAGCACATCAGTAATTCCAGCTTGCTCAATAAGTGCCCGCACAGCGCCACCAGCGATAATACCCGTTCCAGGTGATGCCGGTTTAAGCATAACTTTAGCTGCACCAAATTTTCCTTCGATTTTATGGGGGATTGTCCCATTGATAACTGGAACACGAAACATGTTTTTCTTGGCGTTTTCTTTCGATTTGGAAATGGCTGATATCACCTCGTTCGCCTTTCCGTAACCTAACCCCACATGGCCTTTTCCGTCACCAATGGCTGCAAGAGAACTAAAGCGAAAACGACGGCCTCCCGCCACTACTTTGGCCACTCTGTTAATCTTGATAACAGTTTCTTCGTTCAGTTCTAGTTCAGTCGGGTTGATGCTGCTCAAAACTTAAGTCCTCCTTCGCGGGCACCGTCTGCAAAAGCCTTTACACGGCCGTGATAGAGGAACCCGTTCCGATCAAAAACAACTTTAGAGATTTTTTTCTTTTTCGCTCTTGTCGCCAGCTCCTTGCCCACCATGAAGCTTAGCTCAGTTTTAGTCACAGGCTTTTTAGACTTTGGAGCGATAGCTTTCTCACTTGATGAAGCCGTCACAAGTGTTTTACCAGAAACATCGTCCACCAGTTGACCGTAAATATGTGATAAGCTACGGTAAACCACAAGCCGAGGCCTTGCTTCTGTGCCGAAGGCGTGGCGTTTACTCCTGCGCCGTCTTCGCTCTCTCCGTTCTGCCTTTTGTAACTGCTCTTTCATGGCTTATTCACCCACTGTCTTACCCTTTTTGATCCGGACATATTCTCCTACATAGCGGATTCCCTTGCCTTTGTAAGGTTCAGGTGGGCGAAATGATCTGATTTTGGCAGCAACCTCTCCAACAAGTTCTTTATTTATTCCGGAGACAGATATGGAATTTTTTGCAGCCTTAATCTCAATCCCCTCTGGTGGTTCAAAATAGATATCGTGAGAAAAACCGAGCGTCAGCTTCAACCTTTTACCTTCGAGATTTGCCGTATAGCCAACACCATTAATCTCTAATTCTTTGGTGAACCCTTCAGTAACGCCTTGCACCATATTGAAGATTATAGCTCTGGTAGTACCATGAAGCGAGCGGTGTGCTTTATTATCACTGGGACGCTCCACCAGAAGATGACTGTTTTCCTGTTTTACTTCCATATCCGGATGAACTTCAAAGCTCAGGTTTCCTTTTGGTCCCGTGACAGATACAAGCCTAGCATCCTGAGACACCTTAACCCCTTCAGGAACTGAAATAGGTTGTTTTCCTATTCTTGACATATCTTTACCAGACACTGCAAATTAGTTCACCACCAATATTCAGTTTTTTTGCAACTTTGTTTGAAATCACGCCTTTCGACGTGGTTAATATGGCAACGCCGAGACCGTCGAGAATTCTTGGAATTTCTCCTGCCCCCACATAAACACGGCGACCAGGCTTGCTCTCTCTTGAAATATGCTGGATAACAGGTTCACCATTCCTGTCGTACTTAAGAAAAACGCGCAATTCCTTCTTGACTGGGTGATTAATAACAATAAAGTCCTTGATGTAATGTTCTTCCCTAAGAATATAGAGGATACGTTTCTTAAGATTTGAAGAAGGGACGTCCACCCACCGCTTGCCCATATGCAAGCCGTTGCGAACTCTTGTCAGCAAATCGGCGACTGGATCTGTCATACTCACTTTTTGTTTTCTCTCCTTGTTACCAGCTGGCCTTCGTGACGCCAGGGATTTCTCCCTTTAAAGCAAGTTCCCGGAAGCAAAGACGACAGAGACCAAACTTTCTTAGGAAAGCGCGGGACCTACCACATTTTGCACATCTGTGATACTTGCGAACTTGAAACTTCGGCTTTTTGTTTGCCTTAAATATGAGTGATTTTTTAGCCATTATTTAACCTCTTCTAAATCAGCTGCCTCTTCGGCGGGCCTGGTTGCTCGCTCAAAGCGATTATCCAGCCTGAACGGAAAACCGAGGGATTTCAGAAGAAGGTATGCCCCCTCATCTGTCTTGGCACTAGTGGTGATAGTGATGTCCAGTCCCCGTATTTTGTCAATCTTATCGTAATCAATTTCCGGAAACACAATCTGTTCCAGGATACCAAAGCTGTAATTACCACGGCCATCAAAAGATTTTACGGAAAGACCAGTAAAGTCTCTTACACGAGGTAGAGCAATGCTTATAAGTCGCTCCAAAAATTCGTACATGTGCTGGCGACGGAGTGTTACTCTTGTCCCAACCGGATCCCCCACCCGAAGCTTGAAATTGGAGATGGCTTTCTTGGCTTTAGTTACCACAGCCTTCTGACCGGTAATTGTTGTGAGATCGTTAATGGCATGTTCCAACGCGTTCTTTTCTTCACGAGCATTACCGATACCGATATTCAAAGAGATTTTTTGGATCCTAGGCACCTGATATGGATTTTTTAACCCAAGCTGTTTCTGAAGTGCTGGAGAGATATTATCCTTGAAAAGGGTGATCAGGTTGGGAAGATAACCATTCATATCAGTCGTATTTTTTGCGTTGCCCTTGGGCTTAGCCGATGGCTTCGCTTTGGACTTTACCTTCGGTTTTGGTTTTGCTTTTTGTGCAATCACTTTTTTCTTTGTTTCGGCCAACAGCTCTCCTAAGAATCGATATCTTCGCCTGTCTTACGGGCAACTCTAATCTTTCTACCAGTGTCCAGTAAACGATGACCAACGCGGGTCCTACTGCCTGAAACAACCAGCATCACATTGGAGGCGTGAACAGACGCTTCTCTTTCAATAATGCCCCCTTGCTGATTCTGTTGGGTCGGCTTCGAATGGCGTTTCATAAAGTTGATTCCCTCAATAATCAGTCGCTGTGACTTGGGATTCACACTGAGCACTTTACCCTGTTTTCCCCGGTCATCACCGGAAATCACTTCAACCGTGTCACCTGTTCGAATTCTCACTATATCACCTCCGGAGCCATGGAAATGATCCGCATAAAACCTTTTTCGCGAAGTTCACGGGCTACAGGCCCGAAAATTCTTGTCCCCCGGGGCTCACCTGAGTCTGTAAGTAAAACGGCCGCATTATCATCAAACCTAACATAGGTGCCATCTTTACGACCAACCTCTTTTCGCGTTCTGACAATCACGGCACGAGACTTTTCACCCTTCTTCACCATACCACCGGGGATTGCCTGCTTAACGGAAACAACAACAATGTCACCGATAGAAGCGTACTTCCGCTTGGATCCGCCTAACACTTTGAAGCAGAGTACTTCCTTCGCACCTGTGTTGTCTGCAACTTTTAATCTTGTTTCTGACTGAATCATGAATCTTCTTTATTTTGTGCAAATGAACTTTAGCTGGTTCTGCCTTTTTCAACTATCTCCGTCACCCGCCACCGCTTTGTTTTACTCATGGGGCGTACGGACAGAATCTTCACTTTGTCACCATTATTGCATTCATGTTGGCCCGTGTCAGCACTGTATTTCTTCTTTTTTATAATATACTTCTTGTACACAGGATGAAGAACCCGTCGCTTCACTTCCACACGAACAGTTTTTTCCATACGGTCGCTCACCACCACCCCAGCAAGAATCTGTTTTTGTCCTCTTTCAACCATGATCGTTATGCTTCCGCCTGTCTGATACCAAGTTCAAATTCATTAAGCACTGTTTTTATCTGAGCAATCTCTTTTCGCAAATAACGTAGCTGGAGTGGGTTCTCTAGTTGCTGGAGCGCCTTTTGAAACTTCAGTTCCTCCAACTCTTGCTGGACATCTATCAAGCGAGATTTTAGCTCATCAATTGATAATTCTTTCAATTCTTCTCTCTTCATACCTTATAAATCTGGATCAACCAGTAAATTCTCTTCGCTCAGACAATTTTGTTCTAACGGATAACTTGTGTCCGGCAATACGGAACGCCTCTGCTGCTAAATCCTTATCAACACCTTCCACTTCAAAAAGAATTCTTCCGGGCTTCACCACCGCCACCCATTGGTCTGGAGCTCCTTTGCCTTTACCCATTCTCACTTCGGCGGGTTTCTTGGTAATGGGCTTATCAGGGAAAATCCTGATCCACATGCGACCATGCTTTCTGATCTGCCGAATGATTGCTACACGGGCTGATTCGATTTGTTTTGCAGTTACCCAACCGGGCTCCACAGCCTTCAAGCCAAAACTACCGAATGCTACATGACTACCCTTGGTGGCCATCCCTCGCCGGCGACCACGATGCTGTCTACGCCACTTAACTTTTTTCGGCTCCAGAGGCATTAGGTTGCCACCTCCCCGTTACAAATCCAGACCTTAACACCAATGATTCCGTATGTGGTTCGTGCTTCAGTAATAGCAAAATCAATGTCCGATCTCAGTGTCTGGAGCGGAACTCGGCCTTCACGGAAAGTCTCTTGACGAGCAATATCGGCACCGCCAAGACGACCTGCCACACGAATCCTGATACCGTCTGCTCCCATCCGAATGGTAGATTGAATCGCTTTTTTTACAGCACGACGATAACTGATTTTCTTAATAAGCTGATGAGCAATATTCTCGCCCACCAGTTTTGCATCCATTTCAGGCCTTTTAATTTCCGAGACGTTCACCTGTGTATCCATGGTGTACTTTTCACCCGTTTCAGGGCTGACTTTTGTGGAAAGCTGTTTAATCTCTTCCCGAAGTTTGTCTACATCCTTACCACCCCTGCCGATGACAATTCCGGGCCGCGAAGTATTGATCGTCACGGTGAGCTTCTTAGAAGTCCGCTCAATGTCTACACGAGATATGCCAGCATTAGGAAGACGCTGATTCACGTAACGCCTGAGCATAATGTCCTCAGAGACGTAGCTGGAATAATTTTTTCCGCCAAACCAGTTGGAAGACCACGGTTTGTTAATACCCAGTCTAAATCCCGTCGGATGTGTTTTCTGTCCCAAAGTTTCTCCTTTAATCTTTCTCTGCTACAACAACAGTCAGATGGCTGGAGCGCCGTCTGATTCGTGATGCCCTGCCCATGGAGGCTGGACGATATCTTCGCACGGTCGGTCCTTCATCAACAAAAGCTTCCTTAACAAACAAATCTTCTGCATCCGTATTCGCTGTCTCTTCAAACTGAAGAAAGTTGGAAACAGCTGAGTGTATAGTCTTCTCAATCACTCCTGATGCCTTCTGAGGCGAAAAATGAAGAAGGTTAAGTGCCGTCTCAACATCGCGGCCACGAATTTGGTCAAGTGTTATTCTCACTTTTTTCGCCGATTGGCGAACAAACCTCGATTTAGCTACTGCTTGCATCTCTACTATTTTCTGTCACCTGAGTGCACTCTAAATATCCGTGTCGGAGAAAATTCTCCTAATTTGTGACCAACCATATTCTCGGAAATAAATACCGGAATAAACTGTTTCCCATTGTGAATAGCCAATGTGTATCCAACGAACTCTGGAGTGATAACGGAACGCCTAGACCAAGTTTTTATGACCTTCTTTTTACCGCTCTTCTCCATCTGTGAAATTTTCTTTAGCAACTTCTCATCAATGAATGGACCTTTTTTTACAGAGCGGGGCACGGATTATTTTCTCCTTTTCGTAATGTAACGGTTAGATGTCTTATTCTTCTTCCGGGTTTTGTAACCTTTTGTCGGTTTGCCCCACGGCGTGGTAGGATGGCGTCCACCCGATGATTTACCTTCACCGCCGCCCATGGGGTGATCAACAGGATTCATGGCTACGCCACGAACTTTCGGTCGCCTTCCAAGCCATCTTGATCGGCCCGCTTTACCGATCTTCACAGTCTCATGACTCTTGTTACCCACTTCCCCGATGGTGACCATACATTTTTCGTCTACCATTCTCACTTCTCCCGACGGGAGTTTCAAAGTAACCATACCAGCGTCTTTTGCTAGCACTTGTGCACCCGCACCGGCACTGCGGACCATCTGTGCACCCTTGCCAGGTACAAGCTCAACATTATGAACAAAAAGCCCTGACGGAATTTTTGAAAGAGGTAAACAGTTACCAATCTTCAGGGGCGCTTTTTTCTGCGATGAAATAACCTTATCTCCGACTTTAATTCCATATGGTGACAAGATGTAACGTTTCTCTCCATCAGTATAGTGTAAAAGGGCAATACGGGCAGAACGGTTTGGATCATACTCGATAGCTACAACTTTTGCAGGAATATCAAATTTATTTCGTTTAAAATCAATGACACGGTACTTACGTTTATGTCCGCCGCCGCGGCGTCGGCTTGTGATACGTCCTTTATTGTTGCGACCTCCACTCTTTTTCAGTGGCCGGACAAGGCTTTTCTCCGGTTTACTTTTGGTAATCTCTTCAAAAGTCGATACAGACTTTTGTCGTTGGCCAGGAGTGGTTGGTTTAACTGTTTTAACAGGCATTGTTAGCTTTCAACTCCTGTACCGTAAAGATCAATGGAGAAACCTTCATCCAGGGTGACAACGGCCTTTTTCCAGCTTGACCTCTTGCCTGAAGTCTTGATAACACGGCCGCCGCTCCGGACAGTCATTTGCTTACTTTTCCCAAGGAAATTCATTGTGCGTACCTTTTTTACTTTCACATCAAACTTCTCCTCCACAGCCCGCTTTATCTCAATCTTATTTGCGTGTGGATCAACTTGAAAAGCATACATATTCTGAGAATCCTCAAGTTGATTCATTTTCTCAGTGAGAATAGGGCGAAACAAAGTGTGTCTATTCTTATACATGCTAATTCACTGTCAATAGGTCATTGAGTTTCTTCAGCCCCTCTTTTTCAAAAAGCAGAACTTCCGCATCAAGCAGATCATAGGTCGATGCGTTGATAGCCTCAATAACAGTTACATTGGAAAGGTTTCTGGCTGAAAGCACAACATTCTTATTGCTCGTTACAGGAAAAAAGGTGATTTTTTTCCCTACTATTCCCAGCTTGTTCAAAATGTGAGCAAAATCTTTTGTTTTGGGTGATGCCAGCGAAACCTCTTCCACTACCATTATCTCTTTATCACCAGCCCGTTGAGAGAGAACACTCCGACGTGCTAACCTCCTCATTTTCTTAGGAAGTTTGTATTTATAATCCTTCGGTTTGGGACCGTGAGTTACGCCTCCACCTTTCCAAATCGGAGAGCGGATAGATCCTGCGCGGGCAACCCCTCGACCCTTTTGCCTCCACGGTTTTCTCCCCCCTCCGCGAACTTCAGACCGCGTTTTAGTCGAATGTGTCCCCTGCCGCGAATTGGTCATTTCGGACATTACCGCTCGATACACTACGTCGGCATTCGGCTCAATCTTGAAAACTGAGTCTTCCACTCTCACCTTTGAAATCACTTCGCCTTCAAAATTGTGTACAGGTAAATCCATCTTATTTCGTCACCACTACAATTCCGTTCTTAGCTCCAGGTACCGCGCCTTTTAAAAAGAGATGGTGATTTTCAGAATCAACCTTCATCACTTCTAGATTCTTCATCACAGCGGTGCGATTCCCATGTTGACCAGCCATTTTTGTTCCCGGCCAAACCCGAGAAGGGTCAGACGCTTGGCCGATAGAGCCGGGCGCTCTAAGCCGATCCGACTGACCGTGAGTTTTCCTACCCCCAGCAAAACCGTAGCGTTTAACAACACCTGTAAAACCTTTACCTTTTGACACGCCCTTGACTGTTACTAAATCACCTTCCCCAAAAATCGAAACTGTTACCTCATCACCGAGCTCTGGCATTTTCCCACGGCCCATAGGGAATTCTATCAAATGCTTTTTCGCAGAGACATCCGATTTCTTAAAATGACCTTCAGCCGGACGGTTTGTCTGCTTTTCACTTTTTTCGCCAAAACCGACCTGTATCGCCGCGTAACCGTCTTTTCCTTCGGTCTTGATCTGAGTCACCACACAAGGTCCGACCTGAAGAACGGTGACAGCCTGGCTTTCCCCATCATGGCTGAACAAGCGCGTCATTCCGACCTTTTTTCCAATCAAACCTGTCACAGTTATGCCTTGATTTCGATATCTACACCAGCTGAAAGATCAAGCTTCATGAGTGCATCAACCGTTTTTGGTGATGCGTTAAGTATTTCGATCAGTCGCTTATGCGTCTTTGTCTGAAACTGTTCTCTCGATTTCTTATTGACATGAGGCGAGCGGAGAACTGTATAAATGGTTCTCTTGGTTGGCAAAGGGATAGGACCGGACAAAACCGCCCCGGTTTGCTTGACCGTTTTCACGATCTTCTCCGTGGACTTATCGATCAGTCTGTGATCGTAGGCTTTAAGTCTGATTCTGAGTGTCTGTGCCGCCACCTATCTACTCCACAATGTCAGTCACAACACCAGCACCAACCGTACGACCACCTTCACGTATGGCAAAACGTAATTCCTTCTCCATAGCAATTGGTGATATGAGCTCAACATCCAAAGTTACACTATCACCAGGCATCACCATCTCCGTACCCTCAGGCAATGTCGATACTCCCGTCACATCTGTCGTGCGAAAGTAAAACTGAGGACGATATCCATTGAAAAACGGCGTGTGCCTTCCACCCTCTTCCTTCTTCAATACATACACCTCAGCCTTAAACTTGGTGTGAGGGGTAATGGAACCGGGCTTGGCGCACACCATACCGCGCTTCAACCACTCCTTGTCAACACCCCTTAACAACAGACCAGCATTATCTCCAGCCTGACCTTCATCCAGCTCCTTACGGAACATCTCTACACCTGT
>FUWD013230676.1_pt1 | contig 27054 bp, 22 predicted proteins | sample 1063281 | NCBI WGS metagenome assembly FUWD01 (sample SAMEA79048168, study PRJEB19326) | metagenome | biome: marine | reverse complement strand
TAGTGGCGGGAATATGTCACTGATACTTGATGTAAACCCAGAATTAACTACAGAAGGTATCAGAACTTTATTAAGAGATACTGCAGAAGACCTATTGGCGATTTATCGGAAGACATTGCAGGTTGGGATCCCTACTATGGAGCGGGAAGAGTGAATGCCTATAATGCATTGCAACGCGTATTATCCGTAGACAATGTAAGTGCAGAAAGTTATTATTTTTATCCAAACCCCGCGACCAGCATACTGTATCTCTCAGAAAAATTAAATGGTGCTCGATATCAAATTTATAATACCTTAGGACAGTTACTTCTTTCGGGGAACATTATTGACAATAAATTAAATATATCTTCGATCGGGAAAGGTTCTTATATTTTAAAAGTTCAAGATGATTTTAAAGTAATCACTAAAAAAATAATAAAAAATTAAATATAAAAATAGCAAAACAATGGTTTGATGCAGATGCCGTCAGCCATGAAAATGAAGACAACCTAATAGTACATTATATATGTGTTCTCGTTCTCTTTTTTAGTGTCATTGGGTAGTTAATAAGCCTTCCCAATACTTCTTCGCAAGGAACTACAAAAGAAGGTGACAAAAATGATATTGTGCAAGCTTCCCGTTGCAAAATTTAAATCTGGGACTATAGAAGCAGGTGTTTTTAAATTGTATTGAAAGTAAAAAACATTCATTTTGTGCACCCTAAGTGATACAGGAGTTTTTTTAATTACGAATCCTATTGGCTTCTACACTATTGCGCTCTGTGCTACAATTCATAAAAATTAGAACAAAATAAAAATAAAAAAATTTAACTAATTTCATGTGTACCCATTTTAATTTAGACCTAATTCTTAAAGAATAGTTTCACTTCTTTAATACAAGGGTCATACACCCTTTGCATGTACTCGCTAAAAATAGAGCATATACACAACCAAACCGATTATAAAACTTATTGTAAGTTTTATTTTTTATATGTATTAAAATACGCATATCTTTAAAAGATAATTTTTAGCTCAATGAAAACAGCAAAACAATGGATCGATGAATATGCCATCAGTCATCAAAATGAAACCAACCAAATGGTGCATTATATTTGTGTTCCCATTCTCTTTTTTAGTGTCATTGGGTTGTTCATGAGCATTCCTGCAACACTCCTCAAGGAAACCTTCGGATTGTACAATCCTTTGCTAGAGAATTGGGCGGCAGTTGTCGAAATCTTAATTTCTTTTTTTTACCTGCGCTTGAGCTTTTGGTACTTTATAGAAATGCTCTTTATAATGCTACTTTGTATTGTTGGAAATTTTTGGTTAGCTGGGCATGTACCCTTGTTTATCGCCTCGATTGTTCTATTTATAGTTGGTTGGACAGGACAATTTTGGGGATATAAAATAGAAGGTATAAAACCTTCCTTTGTGAAGGATTTACAATTTTTATTGATTGGTCCTTTGTGGATACTTCAAAAATTAGGTCAAAAAAAGAATTAAATGAAAGCTGAAATCACCTTTGAAGACTTTTTAAAATTAGATATTAGAACAGGAACTATTATAGAGGTTCATGATTTCCCAAAAGCAAGAAAACCAGCATATCAAATAAAAATTGATTTTGGTGCATTAGGAATTCGAAAGACAAGTGCACAGATTACCGATCTGTACACCAAAGAAGACTTGCTAAGTAGGCAGGTAACCGCCATTATAAATTTCAAACCACGACAAATTGCGAACTTTATGAGCGAATGCCTCATTTTGGGGGTATATAATACAGAAGGAAATGTGATCCTCTTAAAAACCTCTGAAAAAACGACCAATGGCGAACAGCTGCGATAGCAGCGGGCCGCACGTTTTTTAAGTAAGGCATTACTGCCTGCTTTGCCTTAAAAAATAAATCAATTTTTAGGGTTGTTTAAAATTACCAATGCGCCAATAATTCCTGGGATCCAACCACAAAGTGTCAGTAAGAAAATAATAAAAAAGGAGCCACAGCCTTTGTCTATTACTGAAAGAGGCGGAAAAATAATTGCAAATAATACTCTAAAAAAACTCATTCTCTATTATTAGGGATGCATTTGTAGGACGCAGGCATAGCACTTTTGTTACACCCGCTCTGCAAACAAACACCAATTTACTTTATGCAGAAAGCAAGGTGAATCTTGAAACATCCATTTCTACTCCCACACAAAATTTAAAACGAACTCGCCGCTTGCCTTAAAAACTACATTTTATCCCCAAAGAAAATAGCGTTCATTAACAACTTATTCGTTCCCAACCAAAAAGCTCTAAAATTGGTGTTGTCTGTAAAAACAATAACGCGCCCTTTTCCTAATTTCTGGACTTTAAAGGGAACTGTATTTTTAATTAATTTGGCATTTTCACTTGAGATATAACCGCTTAATAATGGCTTTTCTGTGTATTGAATTGGGTTGTTATAACTTTTAGTATCCGCTTTTATAAAGAGTGTAGAATTTCTAAACAAGGCAATTTTGTCATTTTTATATCCAAAATTTATGGGATGGGAACGGTCTATGTTTGCTTCAAAAATTGCCCCTCCAATATATTGTGCTCCAAATTTTAACCCCTTATTTTCAAATGAAACGCCTGCAATTGTATCCATTTTTGTGGCATCAAATGCCAACTTGATAAACTTCCTTTTCGCCAGCCATTTTGCAGTATTTTTATATCCGATTAAAGTACCCCCCTCTTGCACCCATTCTTTTAACTTCTCTTCTGCCTTTGCTCCTATATTAGCACTGCTTGGTATAATAATGGCAGTATACTTGCTAATAGCTACGCGTGTAAAATAGCGCATATCTAGGCGTGTTACTGGCATGTCGAAGCGTTGGTCTAATAAATGCCAAATTTCACCAGAAGCATTCCCCGCAATTCCATCCCCCACTAACATGGCTACTTTTTGCTTGGCAATCGCACTAAAGTTATTACTTCCCAAGTCAATTCCATCATTTAAACCGGTGGTAACTCCATTGATCACAACATGACTTTCTTTCGCTATTTTTTTTAGCGCTTGAAATATTGCGATGCTGCTTAATTTTTGGTTTTGAACAGGAATAAAAATAGTTCCGTAGTCATACGAATTTTCACCGTTTTTAAAGTTTTTCATCCCAACTTTTGTGCGCAGACCTTTTTCTATAATTGCACTTAAAGCTTTCGGTGTATAGTATTCATTCCAAGGCATTAAATACCCATAGTCGCTCTTAAAAGAAACCACACCGGCTTTCATTTTTAGATCTAAAATCTCACTTCCAGCTTTAGAGAGTGAAATATCTTCGGCATAATCTACCCCAAATGCATGGTTAAAAGTCCATGCAGAAACATCATAAAACAAACTATCTTTGAACTGGGTTCTAACGTCAAACATGGCTTTTACCAGCCGTTGGTTCTTCTGATTCATAGGAACAACATAGCTATATCCTTTTTTAAAAGTTTTACCGTTTTCTGTGAAATTAGCTTTTACCTCATGAATTTTAATTTGGTGATGCTGTAGCACTTCTGCCAAATGGTAACTCTTTGCTGCATCTTTTTCATCCCCAAAAACCAGGGCTTTACGCGCTCCTGAATTTCTAGATTCTTGGTAAAAGTCTTGCTGATATTGTAAAATCTTAGTCCTCATTTTTCGTGCCGCTTCCAAAGTAGATAGCGCAGCCGTAAACTGATTCCGAATTGTAAAAGGAAAGGTCAATACTCCATTTACCGTTTCTTGCGCATGGCCTCTAGAACTTGCCTGCTCAAACAAAATACCAATGCTTCCGTTGATGTCTGGAAACGTAGAACCTTTTCCGTAATAAAAATCATCAAAACTCTCTTCCGAATAGTATAAAGACCCCATCTTATCAAATGCTTTTGCGTGATAGCTTGCAATTTCTTTGGTTAAATCTTGATTCCTTTGGGGTGTCAAGGGATTGGTTCTACTTGGAATTCCCGGTTGAAAAAAGAAACTAGCATTGCTCCCCATCTCGTGATGGTCTGTTAAAATATTTGGCAACCATTTGTGAAAACTAGCAATTCTTGCCTTACTTTCTGGCAATTGAACTGGCAACCAATCTCTATTCATATCAAATTGATAATGATTGGTTCTACCACGCGGCCACGTCTCGGTATACTCTCGATCGTTTGGATCTGGATTGGTATTTTTACTGCGATTGGTATTTGCCCAGTGGGCAAAGCGTTGCAATCCATCAGGATTAAAAGAAGGATCCAATAAAATGACTGTATTTTCCAGTAAATCATCTATTTCTGCACCCTCTGCAGCCGCTAAGTAATACGCAACGGCCAAGGCGGCATTAGAGCCACTTGGTTCATTTCCGTGAATGGAAAAACCTTGGTATACTACAATTGGGTTTTTAGAAATATCAAGGGCATCGTTGTTTGTTCCCGCTATATGATTTTCTCTAATACTTTCTATATTTTGATGATTTTTCGGAGTCGTAATGGTTAATAATAACAAAGGTCTGTCCTCAAAAGTTTTACCTCTGTCCTCGATAGTGATTCTATCGGACGAAGCTGCCAAGGCTTTCATATAGGTAACCAATTTATCATGTGTAATGTGCCACTCACCTACCTCATGTCCAATTATGGATTTTGGCGTTGGAATTTCTTGGTTGTAGGTAACATCTGTAGGTAAATAGTAGGATAAAGCTACCTGTTGGGCTGTCATGGAAAAAGAAAGACAGCAGCAAAGAAATAAAAGGTTTTTCATGGAAATAAATATTATATACTCTAACAAATATATGAAATCAATTCATGTGTTTTTAGACTTTAACACTCCCTTACACAGTTGCTTTTCTAGCATGTATTTCAGCATCAAAATACACGTACCGACTTTATGTAGGACTCTTTGTCCTTTTTAAGAGTTGGGTATCCGCAAAAAAAAGCTCAAGAATAAAATTCTTGAGCTTTTAAAGGTTAATTCTTTTAATTTTATCTTCTACTATAATTCGGAGATTCTTTGGTAATGTGAACGTCGTGTGGGTGACTTTCATTGATTCCACTAGCAGTAATTCTAACAAATTTTCCAGTTTCCTTTAATGTCTCGATGTCCTTTGCTCCACAATAGCCCATTCCTGCGCGCAAACCACCAACAAATTGATGAATGCTTTCATCTAGGTCTCCCTTGTAAGGAACTCTACCCACAATTCCTTCCGGAACCAACTTTTTAATATCCGCTTCTACATCTTGAAAGTAACGGTCTTTAGAACCTTGTTTCATTGCTTCTACAGAACCCATTCCTCTGTATGATTTAAATTTTCTTCCTTCGTAAATAATCATTTCTCCAGGAGATTCTTTTGTACCTGCTAATAACGAACCGAGCATTACACAGTCTGCACCCGCGGCAATTGCCTTTGGAATGTCACCTGTATACCGAATTCCACCATCTGCAATTACGGGAACTCCACTGCCTTTGATAGCTGCAGCAACCTCTAAGACTGCAGAAAATTGAGGAAATCCAACACCGGCAATAATTCTAGTTGTACAGATAGAACCGGGGCCAATTCCTACTTTTACAGCATCTGCCCCTGCGGCTACTAAATATTTAGCAGCGGCACCTGTCGCAATATTTCCCACAACTACATCTAAATTAGGAAATGCAGCTTTTACTTGTTTTAAGACCGTCACTACCCCTTTTGTATGCCCATGAGCTGTATCTATAATTACAGCATCTACACCCGCTTTTACAAGTGCTTCTGCTCTTTCTACGGCATCATTGGTAACTCCTAAGGCGGCAGCAACTCTTAATCTACCAAAAGAATCCTTGTTTGCAATTGGCTTCTGAGTAACCTTTGTAATGTCTCTAAACGTAATTAATCCTTTTAAAATATATGCGTCATCTACGATTAGCAGTTTTTCTATTTTATAATTCTGAAGTATTTTCTCCGCATCATTTAACGAAGTTCCTACAGCAGCAGTCACTAGGTCTTTACTCGTCATAACGGCTACAATGGCTATGGTGCCATCATGTTCAAAACGCAAATCTCTATTCGTCACAATTCCTTTTAAAGTGCCATCTTCGGCAACAATCGGAATTCCACCAATACCGTGTTCTTTCATACTTGCTTTTGCATCTGCAACAGTGGCTGTTAACGGCAAGGTCACTGGGTCTAAAATCATACCAGATTCTGCACGTTTTACACGTCTCACTTCTTGAGCCTGTTGCTCAATCGTCATGTTTTTATGTAAAACTCCAATCCCCCCTTCTCTTGCAATTGCAATTGCCAAGGCAGATTCTGTAACAGTATCCATCGCTGCCGAAGCAATCGGAACGTTAATGGTAATGTTTTTCGTAAATTTTGTTTGAATACTTACTTCTCTAGGAAGCACTTCTGAGAAGGCAGGGACGAGTAAAACGTCGTCATACGTTAATCCCTCTCCTAAAATTTTGTTGTTGTGTGCTATCATGGTGCAATTAAGGTCTAATTGCGTGCAAATTTACAATTTATAAATGACTTAGTCTCATTTTATTTGTTTTCATTCCTTAATCTCGACCCACCACTAAAACCATAACATATTGAAAATTAATTAATTATATATACTATTTTTATTTAATCTAAATAAAGTTAGGAAATATAAGAATACATGGTATATTTGCACTTAACAAAAAGACTATTTATAATTAATCTAAATAAATTCGAGAAAAAATGAAATTTAACTTTACGAAAATCACTTTACTTTTATTAGTAAGTATTTTAACTATTTCTTGCTCAAATAACGAGGATAATGTACTTCCAAAAAATGAAGTCTCTAAAACTGATTTTGTACAGAGTTATGCAGTAATAGTATCTGCAAACTACGCTGACACTTACAATACAGCTGTATCAATGAAAACAAAAATTGATGCTTTTATTGCCGCGCCTTCAGAAACTACTTTTTTTAGGGCTAGAACAGCTTGGCTATATGCTAGAGATTTTTACGGACAAACAGAAGCTTACAGAGAAGCGAACGGACCTATTGATAATGAAGATTTATTAGCAACCGAAGGGCAAATTAACGCATGGCCTTTAGATGAAGCCTTTATTGATTATGTTGCAAATACATCTGGAGGAACGGTACAAAACGGATTAATTGGAGATACTTCTTTTAATTTAACAGAGGCTAATATTCTAAATAAAAACGAAGACGGTAAAGATGATAATATTTCTACTGGTTGGCACGCTATTGAATTTTTACTTTGGGGTCAAGATTTAAACTACGATCCAGTTAACCATACAACAGATAATTATTCAGTTTCTGGAGAAAGATCTTTTACAGATTATACGACTGCAGATTTTGCTGCAAGAAGAAAAACATATTTACAAATTGTAACAGATTTACTAGTTAAGGATTTAAGTGATTTAAACAGCACTTGGGCAGCAGGTGGTTCTTATAGAACAACTTTTGAAGCTCTAGATGTTGATGTTGCTTTGACGAATATCTTAAACGGAATTGGTTTTATTTCTAATGGAGAAATTGCTCTAGAAAGAATAGATCCAGCAATTGATGAAGGTCAAGAAAACGAACATTCTTGTTTTTCTGATAATACAAACCAAGATATGTGGGCAAATGTGTATGGTATTCACAATATTATTATTGGTAGTTATACCTCAGAAAGTGGTGCTATTGTCTCTGGTGTTTCATTAATAGAATTGGTAAATCAAAGTGATATTACTATTGGAGCTGCCTTAGGAGCAAAAGCCAATACAACTATTTCTAAACTAGATAATTTACTTGCTTTAGGCATCACTTTTGATGAAATTATTAGTTCAGAAACATTAGGCTCTAATGGTGCTGCTGGTCAGTTATCATCCGCATTGAAAGCACAAGGAACAGCTATTTCAGAAGCAGCTAGCGCTTTGAGTATTAACATTACAATTAACTAATTTAAATTTTCAATAAATTAATTTAATAAAAACTGAAGGCTATAGTAGCCTTCAGTTTTTATTGTTTTTAAAAAAAACAATGAAATACTTTTATTGCGGTTTTATTTTTCTGTTTTTTTCTTGTAGTTCTGATCCGTTTTCGGAAGAAGAATATATCAACATTCGTTATGAATTAGGCGAAGAAAACTTAGTTTCACATTTAAGTATAGAAGCTTTTACTGCAGATAAAGCTTTTGGTAGAGGAATTCCTGGCTTATCTGATTTAGAACTTTCTTTTTTTGGAGTGGGCAATGCGATGTTTGATCAAAGTTGGGTTTCTGCGCCTGCAACCACTACTTCTAGAGATGGTTTAGGTCCTTTATTTAACGCGAGAGCTTGCAGTGCTTGTCATTTAAGAGACGGTAGAGGAAAACCTATAGTAGAAAACGGGTTTGGATCTGAAGGTTTTTTGATTCGTTTAAGTTCTGGTAACGATCCAATAACAGGGCCAATCGGATTATTTAATTACGGAGACCAATTTCAAGACGACGCTAATTTAGGGGTTGAAAAAGAAGGAAGTATTAATGTTAGGTTCCAAACAATTGCAGGAATATATCCTGATGGAGAAACATACGAACTCAGAAAACCTATTTACTCAATAGTTAATGAAAATTATGGTAATATTTCTGGAGCCCATCAATCTGCCAGAGTTGGTCCACAAGTAATTGGTTTGGGTTTTATTGACGCTTTAAGTGAGGCAAGTATTTTAGTGAACCAAGATATTAATGATATTGATGGAGATGGTATTTCTGGAAAAGCAAATTACGTATGGAACGTAAAAGAAGCAAGAACAACCATTGGCAAGTTTGGTTGGAAAGCAAACCAACCATCGTTAGAACAACAAATTGCAGCTGCTTTTAGTGGAGATTTGGGCTTAACTTCTTCCTTATTTCCTGATGAAAACTGCCCGCATGGTGTAGATTGTACTAAAATAAGTAATGGTAATAATATTGGAGAAACAGTAGAAGTTACAGATACCCAAATGAGCAGAATGATGGTATATCAAGCAGCTATTTCTGTACCAAAAAGAAGAGATTTCAAAACCACGGATGTTCTAGAAGGGAAACAATTGTTTAATGATTTAGCATGTGTTAATTGCCATGTAAATAATTTTAAAACAAGTAACAGTTATTCTTTATTAACACAAATAGAAAACATAACGATACGACCTTATTCAGATTTTTTATTGCATGACATGGGTGCTGATTTAGCCGATAATAGGGCCGATTTTTTAGCAAACGGAAACGAATGGAGAACACCACCTCTTTGGGGTTTAGGTTTGATAGAAGAAGTGAATAAGCACACCTTTTTATTACACGATGGTAGGGCTAGAAATATTGAAGAAGCCGTTTTATGGCATGGTGGTGAAGCTGAAAATTCTAAAAACAGGTACAAAAATTTATCAAAAGAAAATCGCGAACAAGTACTTAAATTTTTAAAATCTTTATAGCTATGAAAAAACAATTCTTCTTCTTATTATATGCAATAACGGTGCTTTCTTCTTGCAGTAAAGAAAACGCTAATACAAGATCAGCAACAACCCTTTTTCATGAAGAATACTATACTGCGAATATACTTCCCTCTCTGCATAATTTTAAGACAGAAATTGAGAAACAAATAGCATTTACAAAAACTTTCCAAACAAATACAACCCTAGAAAATTTTACTTTGATGCAAGGGCAATGGATACCTTGTGCAATTGCTTTTTCTAAAACTCGTGTTTACAATGTAATTGATATAAAGTCCCTTTATTTTGATATTAAAATATATAACTTTCCTATAAACCCAGACCTAATAGAAAATAACATTTTTGATAAAACAACTTTTGATACCGCTTATATTAGCAACAACAGCACAGTTTCTAAAGGTTTAGGTGGAATGGAATATTTGTTATATCATGAAAGTGGATCAAAAAACAGCTTCACTCTTTTACAAGAAGATACTTACAGGGTCGATTATTTGTTAGCAATTACTATAGAAAATTTAAGACAAATTAATTTATTAATGAATTTTTGGGAGCAAAGTTATAAGACTACTTTTGAAGGTTACACGGGTTTGTCTTGTTTAGAAAATGCACGTTGTTTAGCTTTTAATCAATTAATTAATATCATTGATATTATTAGAGTTACTAAAATTGGTAAACCTGCAGGTTTAGAAAAATCACCAAATATAAATCTAGCTAGTTTAGAAGCTTTTAGAAGCCGTAGTTCTTTAAAATTAATAAAAAGTTCTTTAGAAGAAGTACAAAATGCATATGCTCTAAGTAGTGTTAACTTTGCTAATATTGTTGATGAAGTTTCCGATTCTTCAGAAATTAATAGTGCCATAGAAAAAAGTTTTAGTGCCGTTTTTAATAACATAAATGCTATTGATAGTGACTTGTATACTGCAATTTCTAATAGCGATCAAAGTGTAGAAACTTTACATACTTCTATATTAACTTTATTACAATATTTCTCCGTAGATGTTGCCAGTGCTTTATCTTTAACAGTTACAGTTACAGATAATGATGGCGATTGATCTAAAACTTCAATTCTAGGGTTAGATAGGAGTTTCTTGGGGGAGATGGAATAATTCCCGGCCCAGGATACCCTGTAGCACGTCTCGTAAAATAAGCGGAGTTGAGCATATTATTAATTCCTGTCTCAATTTTAAACTTTTTGTACTTGTAGGAAAACGCAAGGTCCAACACATCATAGGAAGGCAGCATTCCAATAACACCACTAAGATTGCTGTCTACAGAGTTCGAGGCGTCTGTAAACTGTTCCGACATGTACGTGTATTGAATGCTTGAAGAAAAGTCTTTGTACGCAAACTTAAATCCTGTTTTTAAATTTACTCTCGGGACAAATTCTACTTTTTTCCCTGTAATTCCATTGATCTCTGAAGCATTGTATTTAGAATCTATTAAAGAAGTATTTACAAATAAAGAGACCCCATGCTTATAATCGATATCAAACAATTTGATTAAATTAAAGTCTACGAGAGATTCAAGACCATAAATTGTTGCACTTCCTACATTTCCCCTCTCCGACTTTACATTGCCATCTGGAAATGCCTTTTGCACAAAACCAATTCGATTGTTGTAAAAAAGACCAAAAACACTTAGGTCATATAAAACCGTTTTGTTAAAGATCCCTCTAATTCCAAAATCTAAATTATATCCCTTCTCGTCGGTAATGTTTGGATTGATCACAAATGCAGGGTTTACAATACTAATATCTGCAAAGGTAACCGAACGATAGTTTTGCGAAATATTATTGTAGACCTCTAACTGTTTATTCGGTTTATAACTTGTACCAATCCCAAGAAGCACAAATGCTCTTTTTCGAGTTTCCATGCTCGGAATAGTCTCATTTAAGAGTACATTACCGGCCGCATCTAGGTTGACATTTTTATAATATCCTATACTCTCGGTTTTGATATATTCCATTCTAAACCCTGGAGTGACAGAGAAATTGTCTTTTAAATAGATAATTTGCTCCCCAAAAAAAGCAGTATTTAAATTTGGATAGTCGTAGGAAGACTGTGCTTGATAATCTATGTATTTTGCAGTTTCAAAACCAAAATTCGCATCACTTCCATTAGAACCTGGTCCTTGTTCGTTGCTATTATTGGCCTTATAAAACTTAGCACCTAGGAGCAGTTTTGCTTTTTTACCTAAAAAATTATAAGCATGCAGTATTCTTGGTTCAAAGCCAAAATTTCTAAATTTTCCTCTGATTAAATCTCTTTCTTCAAAAGAATCTATTTGGTCCACCCGATTGGTTCTAAAACCAATGGCATCTCTACTCGCATTCAGTCCGAAAAAATTAAAACTAAAGGTAGTCTTCTCAGAAAACTCATGCGTGATCTTTGCATTGTATAACAACCAATCTACTTGAAACCAATTTCTAGAACGCACGCTTTGGTAAGGGCTGGTGCTAAACATCGCATCATTTAAGCCTCCTGCTTGTTGTGCTAAATAGGTTAAATAGGTAAGCTCTACTTCTACTTTTGTCTTTGGTGAAAAAGCATATTCGAAATGCGAAAATATATTTTTAGATTCAAATTCAGAATTCGGTCGAAAACCATCTCCTTTTTTATAATTGATGTAGGCGTAATAACTTAGTTTTTTCTGCGTACCACTAAAACTTGTGAAATTAGTATACAAACCATTACTTCCCAAAGTATTTCGCAGCACTACTTCCAGCGGCTTAAAACGACTGGGAGCCTTTGTTTTGAAGTTTACCAAACCTCCAAATTGGGTTCCGTATTGCAGCGATGCTGCACCCCTAATAATCTGAATTTCAGAAAGTGATTCTGCGGGTGGTGCATAATAGCTCTCCGGGTATCCCAATACATCTGCACTGATGTCATAATTATTTTGACGGGTATTAAAGTTTGAAGTTCTGTTCGGATCCAATCCTCTACCTCCAATATTCAGTTGCAAACCGGCATCGTCATTTTGATAGATGTTCAGGCCCACAATTTGACTATAAATTTGTCGCGCATTATTACTGGCTAAATTTGCCATTAAATTGTCAATTAAAATGACTTCGGTCTTCTTCCCTGCATAAATAGCAGTTCCCTCTACATCCTTTAACCTTTTAATTGAAAATAGTTTTTGTTTTACAGCCACTATTTCTACCTCGGACAGCTGCTCTGCAGAAGGTTCCAACAAAATTGTTGCTAGTTTTGTACCATTTAAAAGCACAACACTTTTAACTGCTGTATACCCATATTTAAAGAAAACGAGGTTTAGTTTGGCTTCAAGAGAAGTAAAAGTATAGATTCCTTCCGCATTGGTCACTGCAAGCTTGGCTCCAAATTCGTTATAAATCTCAACAGATGCAAGTCCTTTTGTGTTGGATGCATCATAGACCTCACCAGAGACATTTACCTGCGCAAAAGCAAGTAAAGGCGCAAATATTAAAAATACTAAAAAATTAAAACCCAGTAATTTCATCTTCTAATGGATTGATCCAATGTTTGTGTTCAAATGTGTCTTCCAGCTCTAACAAATTTACAGAGGAATCAATAAATTTAGCACTAATTCTACCGTTCAAAGATACATAACTTTCTACAAAAACGGCCATATTCTGATGACCTTGACTTTTAAAATGAGTCCCTAAATAATGGCCATATTCTAGAATCATATCAGGCTGAAAGCTCATTTGCTTTTGCTGCACAGGCGTTAGGAAGTCGTTATTATTTACGTAGAAAAACGACTTTGTTTTTGAGTTTACAATTTTAAAAATAGCGCTGCCTTTTTTTTCAACCAGCATCACGCGCCAGGAAAAACGATAGCCTTCCTCGTTCCAGAATAACTCTCCAGGATATAACGCGTATCTCCAAGGAATTAGCATTTGGAATATCAGAAAAGCAAGTACAATCCGGTGTGCTATTTTAGGAACTGGATGCGCTTCAACGTGCACAATGTGCGGTGTTGTGCCAAACTTTGTGTTTTTAAAAATTCTTTGAAAAAATGAAAGTATTTGACGGTGTACCTTGGCATCGAAAAAGATAAGCGTAGCTACGATCATGATGTATGGAAACATCCCAATTGGAAAGAGCACACGCGTTGTGATGTGAAAAACGACCACTACGAAAAATGCAAAAGAACGTGTTTTTTTAAAGAGTAATAAAAAAGGAATGCTTAAATCGTACACCATGCCTCCCCAGCTCATAAAAAAATGAAACCATTCCTGTTGCATAATTGTTTGCCCGATCAAAGGAAGGTCATATTTTGATTTCAACCACAGTTTTAGCGGCATTGCCTTCAGCAACCAATCAGAGTTTATTTTTGTAAGACCTGCACACAAATACACAATCCCTAGCATCCACTTTAAACTGTCAATGGTCCATTTTGGCACCATTTTATATGTTTTTCTCCTAAGAACAGCATCTACAGAGAACTGTGCATTACAGGGTAAAAAAAGCATTATAAAACTCACTACAGAGACAAAATAGTAGTGATTTAGGTAGGTGGTTTTATCCATCAGCTCGATGTATGTAAAGCTTACAAAGAAAACTAAAATTGACAGGCGATATTTATAGCCTATAGCGACTAAAAAAGCAGCCACCCCACAAACTAAAAATAAAAGATAGGTCCAAACGCCTAGGGGCTGCACCCATTCAAAGCCGTAATAGGAAAAATGAAAAGTAGGTTCTATGTATAACGAATGAATCCAACCTTTTGACCAGAAACGAATGATACTGATACACATTAAAAGACCAAAAGACAGTCTAAATACTGCCAATGGCGCTGCATCAGTTTGGCGTTTAAAATAATTGTCTATGCTCTTTTTCATATTAAAAAAAGGCGCTCTTCGTTTAGAAGGGGCGCCTTTACATATTGTATTAGAATCTATTTGTGTCCGTATTAATCTCCATCCGCATCAATATAATCTACAGCGATGCTTAAAACAGACAACATATCTGTTTTTAATAGTACCACTCCTTCTTGAAGTTTATCAAAAACGGTTACCATTTGCTCTTTGTTCGCGTTTATTTGCGATGCAAAATCCTCATCAAGCGCTGCTATTAGCTGTTCGGCTTCATCAAACTTTGTAAGTACCAATGCACTTAGTACGCTGGTCTCTGTCATATAATTTAAATAACTCTCTAAAGACGCTCCACTAGCATTAGAAGTATAGTGTTGCCCTTTAAAAAATTTATGAACCGCTGTAAGTGCTTCTAAAGACAAGGTCTTCGCGATGGTTGCATTGTGATAGGCTTCCACATTTACTGCCCGTGCATTGCTCCCTGAAAAAACACCTGCAGGAATACCAAATTTGTTCGTTCTTAATCCTTTTTCAAAGTAAAAAATAAAGTCATTTGTTAGTAAATTTAAACTAGAAGTTGCAGAATTTTCTGAAGAACTCACAAAAACATCTCTAGATGCTTTCCAGTCTTGGTGGACTATATCAGTTACATTAACCATTTGAGAAACGATTGCTACTACATAATTTAAATAGGCTACATTGTCCTCATTTTGATAAAATAGAAGTGTACTTTGAGTATCTTCCGCAAGACCAAATAACAAATAGTCTAACGCAGGAAAACCTTGGGCCACCCAATTGTTATTATTTGATTCTAAATCAAATTCATAGGTAGCTATATTGTTTTCGATTTTAGAAATACTCGCAGGGTAGGTATTCATTTTTTGCATAAAATAGACCTCTTCTGCTTTTAAAACATTAAACATTTCAATATGCTGCCAAACTTTGTACGTCTCAACCCACTGCGCTTGCAATGCTTCTAAATGTTCTAAGTTTTGTGTATTTGCAAATAAAGTAACACTTTGATCAAAGGCTACAAGTTTTTCTGTAAAATCTTCAAAAGCGGGTAAAATAATATTGTCCGTTACATTTTCTAATAATAATTGACGGTCAAAATTATCTGCTAAACTTTCTTTTAATCCTGTCATATCTGAACAAGAAAAAGAGATAAGTAGCGTAAATACTAAAGATAGGTGTAAAATAGTTTTTTTTAACATGTCTAAAATTTAAAAATACAAAGAGGAAATTATAACTAATTTCCTCTTTGCAAAATTACTGTAATTGAACTGAACTAACAATAAATACGTATTTATATTTTAGCTTCAATTTGCGCAGCCATTGCATTAAGCTCGCTTGGAGTTATATCCCAAAAACCATTTCCAGCTTCAAGACTTGTTAACATTGTAGTTACTTCCTCATGTGAGAAATAACTTGCTCCACTTGCGTCGTATGTAAATTGTAGGCTTAAGACAAATCCGTATCCTTCTGAAAGTCCGTGGAAAAAGTCAGCATAATCAACAGCACTTGCTTCTCTTGCAGTAGCAGCTCCTCTAAGGTAATATGCAGCTTTGTGTAAAATTACACGAGACATTTTAGTTTTTACAATTTCTGCTTGCTCATTTTTCACTGGTTGCGTCACCCGCAACAATAGCAGCTCTTCCTAATTTAAATGCATCGTAAATAGTAGCACCCAATCCTGGCTCTTCTTTTCCATCTGCACTCACTTTCTTTAGATATTTATTAAACAACACGCCGTTTCCTAGTGGAGTTGCTGCAGTTTCGATATCTTCTTCTTGTCCATATACATATCCAAGACCTTCATCCCAATGGTGCTCCATTTTAGTATATTCACCTGCACCTAATCCAGATGCATCATTGTCAACATCATCCCCGATTTTTTTAGCACTTAAATATCCATATGCAACTTGGTCCATCACCAAAGCACCGATAAGTGACTTTGCAAATACTTGATTTAGTTCCATTCCTTTAGCATTGATACGCACAGTTCGTCCTCCAGCACCAGTATGAGTTCCAGCAACACCTGCTGATGCATCATCATTAAATTTAGTAGATACATTATCTGCATATTCCGTAAGGAATCCTGCAATTTTTGGTTGCACAGATGCATTACCATATGCAGCCGTTTTATTTCCTAATTTTTTTCCTGATGCATTTAATGCTGCATCATCAAAACCAGTACCGTCATTAAACATTTCTAAAAGCGTTGCTGCAGAAACATCTGCGTCTTTTAGCTTACCAAATAACTGTTCAGCCATATTTAATCTTGATGATTGCCCACCATAACTAACTGTTGTTGCACCGCCTCTTTCAAATGAATATGTGGCTGGAGCAATAACTTCTACTTGCTCTTCTTCTTCTTCAATTACGATAGGTAAAGGCTCATCATCATTAGAACATGAAAATGCAGTGGCAAGAAAAAGTGATAATGTAATTAATTTAATTGTATTGAATTGAAACTTCATAACTTCTGTTTTTAGGTCTTTATTTAGACTTATTAAAAATAATATTATATAATTTCTTGCAAATATAATACTCCTTTTTAATACTCACAAAGCTTATTTAGAATAAATTAAAATAATATACTAAAATAAACACAAATAGCTGATTTAAAGATATTTATATATAAATAAAAAAGATAAAAAAAATGATTTACAACAAAAAAAAACAAATAACCCGGCGTATTATGCGTTCATCCATAAAAAAAGGTTGTGTTTTGAAAGAAAAAATCAGAGCAGTTCAAAAAACCTGCTCCACAGGCTCCTTACAGCTGCGAAACAATACAAGGGTACAATACACTTACTTTTAAATAAGACACAAAAGCTTGTGCCCTAATTTTAATTGCCTCCCCTGTCTTTGCAGCGCATTTTGCCAATACAGTTAGCACCACAGCTTTAGACACCATCACTTTAGGGCAAAGGGAACAGTACGATGCACTCGTGCGGAAAAGAAATGGAGCGTTCCAAAAAAGATACCAAAATCCTGAGGAGGCCTCTCGTTGTGCGTTTTCTTATTTCGTTTTTAAATAAGTGATCACTGCTTTTCGAATGTCATATGCCAGATCACTTTCTTTTGGTGTGTAGGTTTCCAAAACTCCAGGACTGGTGTCAGATAAAAAAGGAATGTCAAATCCTTTTAGTAAATAATCTGAAAATGCAACGGTATATGTTTTATTTCCCTTGAGCGCTTTATGATTAACAAACCAGGTATCCCCTATTTTCTCTGCATTAAATCTTTGTAAATACGCACCGGTTCCTGCAGCCAAAAAACCGAAGTCTAAAACACGCTTTAACAAACTTCCTTTAATTTTTACTTTTAATATGGGACCGCCATATGGCAATACTCTAAAAATAGCGACTGCGGTTATGTTCCCTGTTAATTGATCGTCAATTCTAATAGACCCCCCATTTACCAGCGCACAATCCACTTCATCCTCATAGGCATAAGACATGGCCTCTGTAATTACCTGTCCCAAATTTGTCTGTATGCTTCTTATCGGTGTATCTCTTCCATCCAGTGGAACCGCTGTCTTATAAATAATTTCAGCTGGGTTTTTTACAATTTCTTTAATTTTTGAAGTGAGTATTTTTTGCCATTTGTTTACAATTTCCCCTACTTTTTCATCCTCTTTTATCGCCGAGTTAATTTCCTTTAATTCAGAGATGATCGTAGTCTTTTTTGTTTTTTTATCAAATGAAATTCTATGGATATAAACGGTCTTTGCATTTGCATCCGCTTTAGAAATTTGCACATTACCTACAAAATTAGTACTATTTGCATGTTCATGTCCGCCCATAATTAGCGGTACATTCGGAATCAATTTCGCAATTCTTTTGTCATTTGCCAATTTTACGTGGGTCAATCCAAAAACAACATCTACTTCGTCTTTTAATGCAGCATACGACGCTTTTGCGGTTACAAACATATTCTCATACTCTACAAATTCTTTTGGATTTGAGGGAATGCAAACACTTATAAAACCTACTTTTATTTTTGTACCATCTGCATCTGAAAAGGTTTTTATAAAGGTTTCATGCACCGCTTGTTGTTCACCCCCTATTTCCTTGTAAAAAGGACGCGTTGCTGTTTTGGTTTTTAGTTTTGCATTGGCCGTAATCCATGGAAAAGTACTTTCATTTAATCTTTTTTGAAGGTCCTCCTTAGACACATCAAACTCGTGATTTCCAAAAGCGACCAAATCAAAATTCATCGCATTCATGACTGCTACCATCTGTCTTCCACGCACTCTTTCTCCTGCTACTTTAAGTGTTCCCAGCAAAGACGGATTTAGAAAATCACCTGCCATAAATAACATGGTATTCGGATTCTCTTTTAACAAGGCTTGATGCACGGTTTCTACGCGCGCCATTCCTCCAAATTCACCCCCTTGAATGGGCGCAATTTCATAGACATCGTTGAGCTGCAAAAATGTGAAGTCTATGGTATGGTCATTCTTTGTACACGCAGCAAAAAGGAAGAGGGAGGCTAAAACTACTAATTTTATCAATTTCATCGGAAGCTTATTATTTAGGTTTCGCTGGCGTGCCAACTGTTTTGGGATTTTGGAACTCTTTCGGAGTTTTAAAGACTTCCAAAGCTTTGTGATACACACTTTCAAAGCGCTTGGGATTTATGGTTGTATTTACTTTTTCTGTATTAAAATAGGATAGTAACTTCTCTGTAGGCATATTCCCTGTCAGTTCGTCTTTTGCCATTGGGCAGCCTCCATAGCCTTTTATAGCGCCGTCAAACCGATTGCAGCCCGCTTTAAAAGCAGCATTTACTTTTTCATGCCAAAGGTCTGGTGTGGTGTGCAAATGTGCGCCGAACTCCACTGTAGGATAGGCAGGTATTAAGTGGGAAAACAAATAATCGATTACTTCTGGAGTAGAACTTCCTATGGTATCTGAAAGCGACAGAATTTTTACCCCCATTGTAGACAATTTTTCTGTCCAGTCTCCAACAATATCTACATTCCAAGGATCTCCATACGGATTTCCAAAACCCATAGACAAATAAGCGACCACCTCCTTTTTGGAATTTTCTGCAATATTTAAAATTTCGTCAAGCGCAGCGAGTGACTCCTCAATTGTTTTGTGGGTATTCCGCATTTGAAAATTCTCTGAAATAGAAAATGGATAGCCTAAATAATCGATTTCTTCAAATTGCGAAGCCTCCTTTGCGCCTCTTACATTCGCAATAATAGCCAATAACTTACTCTCACTTTTAGAGCGGTCTAACTTCGATAGCACTGCTGCCGTGTCCCGCATTTGCGGTATGGCCTTTGGAGAAACAAAACTCCCAAAATCAATCGTATCAAAACCAACATTCAACAATTCATTAATGTACAATGCCTTTGTTTCAGTCGAAATGAAATGAGATTTTATTCCTTGCATGGCATCTCGTGGACATTCTATGATTTTGACTTTTTTCATCTTTCCAAAGATATAGAAACTAATGAAGTTGGCGGCGCTTTTCAATTGAATATTCCCTGCTTTTTGTACTTTCGTTTTCGAAATGAAAAAAAAGAACGCAATACTGCCCATTATTGTGATTGCCCAATTCTGTTGCACCTCTTTATGGTTTGCTGGAAACGCAGTTTTAAAAGAACTGGTGCAGCACTTTAGCTTAAATGCAAGCGCCTTAGGAAATTTGACTTCTGCTGTGCAGTTTGGTTTTATTGCAGGAACGCTCTTGTTTGCCTTGTTTACAATTGTAGATCGCTTTTCACCTTCTAAAATATTTTTCATATGTGCTCTATTAGGAGCTTTTGCCAATGCCTGTCTTATTCTTGATGGCAACACCAATGGAACTTTGCTGTTTTTGCGGTTCTTAACTGGCTTTTTTTTAGCGGGTATTTATCCTGTAGGAATGAAAATTGCAACAGACTACTATCAAAAAGGTTTGGGTACTTCCTTAGGGTTTATTGTGGGTGCTTTGGCACTTGGTACCGCTTTGCCCCATCTTTTAAAAGGCAGTATGCATACAGCCTCTTGGAGTACAGTACTACTATCTATTTCGCTGCTTTCGGCCATCGGAGGGGCGCTACTTTTCCTGTTTGTGCCAGATGGCCCCTTTCGAAAAAAAAGCAGCAGTATGGATCTAAAAGTTTGTTTCCAACTTTTTAAGCATGCGCCTTTTAGAAAAGCTGCCTTTGGATACTTTGGGCATATGTGGGAACTCTATGCTTTTTGGACTTTCGTCCCCATATTACTAAAAACATACGCTGATATGCACGCAGATATCCACTTTAACATTCCATTGCTTTCTTTTTTAAGTATTGGGATTGGAGGTCTGTCTTGTGTGCTGGGAAGTGCGCTTGCAGCAAAATTTGGAGCACAAAGAGTGGCTTTTTATTCCTTAGTACTCTCGGGGACTTGTTGTGTACTTGCCCCGCTCCTATTGTCCCATTCAAATGCACTCTTTTTTATAGTATTTCTATTTTTTTGGGGGATGGTGGTCATTGCAGATTCTCCATTATTTGCTGCGCTGGTAGCACAAAATACTCCAGAAAAAAAACGAGGGACCGCTTTAACCATTGTGAATTGTATTGGATTTGCAATCACCATTATAAGCATACAAGGTTTAAGTATGCTTTACCATAGCAATGGTTCGCACTTTATATATTGGTTCTTGGCAATCGGTCCTTTCTTTGGGGTACTCGCTTTAAAATCTAAAAAAAGACGGTAGTGCACTCTTGTGTCATTTTCTTAAGCAGCCCTCGGCTTCGTTTAGAAAAGTCTTGCCTATTCCTTTGCATATCAAGCGACTCTAATCTGAGCTTCACTTGAAGACTCAGTGATATTATTCTGTGCTTCTTTGGAATGTTTTAAAATTTATAGTGTGTCTTTACTACTTGATTCAGCCCCTTATCATTTATACCATTTTCAGGGATTGCAAAGTCTGTTTCAATATTTTAAATTTATATTTTTAAAGAATAAGGAAAAGTGTGTTTCACTATTAATAAATAGCCCGCACTCTTTTCTCTTAGATAAGCCCCCACAATTAAAAAGAAATTTATGGATTTAAAGTCCCGCGTATGGAAAATATTGCATGATTCGAAATACAAAGAGTATTACTTGCGAACTCAAATTGAAGTCTTCCAATCCTTTACCAATATCATCAATAGCGCTATTGCACTGATAACTGCAGCTAGTGTTATTGCCTGGATCCTACTGGTAGATTATTTTTACCTTTGGGCATTTGCTTTGATATTTACACAAACTATTAATATTTTTAAACCTACTTTTCCTTTTAGTAAGTTTCTTAAGGAATGCGAAGGCAAATTAAAAAATATTAAAAAGTTAAATCTTGAAATGGATCTTTTATGGCTTGAAATAAAAAACGAAAACCCACAAATACCAATCTCAGAAAAACGGTATCTCTCACTTAAGAAACAAATAGATACCATTGCTATTTTTGAAGATAAAACACCGTTTAAATTCAAAAAGAAGACTGCTGCCATCGTGAAAAAAAAAATGATACATTTCATGAATGCGTAAGTTCCTAAAGTTAGGCCCCTCTGGCAGTATGGCAAAGTACAAATTCAATCGACCAGCTGTCAAGTTTTAAGTATGCGAGCAAAAAGCTCCTGATAAAACACAATTTTAAAAAAAAATTAGAAATACAGTTCTTGCTGCCAAAACTTCTGTTCGCAAGCATGCGTGGTCTCAAAAATATTATTTCCTTGAGCTCCGCTTGCGATCTACTTACCGTCTTTTGTATGCACTTGACGCCAATACGCAAAACTTTTTATTCAGTATATATTCTTAAAACACCTTCGCAGCACTGCATGCAAAATAACTGCGTCCGCAAAAATCACCGATGATGCCTATTCAAAATAATATCGCTCTGTATTCTTATATCTCAAATAACTTTTTTACTCTTTTATTTTGCAATTAAACACAACTTTCAGTTTTTATTCGGTTTTATTTGTTTGGAATTAGAGAGGTAAAACTTCTTTTTTTTAAGAGAGTTCCACATCTAAAAAAGAAGTTGTTTTTAAACTTTTAAAATTATTACCTGGCACCCCCTGAATACAGTACCCTATAGTTATTACTGTTTTAAGGGGTCGACAGGCTTTTTTGCAGTCTTATCCCTTTAAGACCTATTAAATGGCATGCCTGAAAAACTTACAACGAGAATCGCTGCGGATACATTACAGCACATTGTAAATACATGAGCAACGCACTGAAAGCCGCGAAGCCTCCACATAAAAGTACTGTATGTACCAGTGCTGAAATAGTTGTGTAGATAGAAATCTGTGAAGTGCGCATTGCAACCATAGCTCTGCGTTTCCCGAAAGAGGTTCAAAGCGCAATTATGCAGCCATATCTACACCGATGTCAGACTGCTTTACAAGGTTTAAAAACAGCGCAATATGTTAAAAATTAGACCCTCCAATAAAAAAAAATCTCAAAAATAAAACAAGCGTACACCGCAGTCTGTTTTGGCATTCCATAAGTTATACCGCAAAACAACAGACTGCGCAGGCTACTTTATAAAAAAGCATATTGCATCCTAAAAAAGGATTGGAAGACTCCCCCCTTTTTTGTATGCCGCTCTGCAACAGCTCTATAGTTTGGCCCTGTTTTCAAATTTATTTAAAAGAACCCCAGTTAAAATAGCCGCTCCCACTTATTTTGCCTACCTTTGAAAATGCTAAAAAAGCAGCAATACCGTCGGTTTTTAAGGGATAATCCTAGAACAAAAGAACCCCGTATTGAGACACTACCCGTCAACCGTCCTTGCCTTTCAAAAGGGATACATACTATACTGTTATTTTCAATACCACCAAGTATATAAACGGTACCAACTTTTTTTTTCTTGAAATTTTTCTAGGACCTCTGCACATGTAAGCAGGCCTGAGATACCCTTTTCACACCAAAGTACGGTACTCTTGTTTTTTATAAACAGCCAAAACAGCATCGGCAAAGACAGACGCACACCATCCAAAACCATCGCAATATTAGCAGTGCTGCAAGCATGCCGTCGCGCAGATTCCTGCGCACAAACAACTAGATACTTGCAGTTCTTTCTGCCAAAAACAGTGTTTCTTTTCAGGAACACATTAAAAACATAGGGCTCTTTTGCGCACTCCTTTTGGAATTTTCTAGTGTCTCTATGCCTGCAGTGCACCAACAGCAAAATAAGAATCCTAATTAGTAATTAAAATAAGTACTTATGAGTGTAATATATTTAAATACCAAGACCAGAGGAATCACGAAGACAGTTGCTGAATTTTCTAAGCAACAAGGTCAGAGCAATCGAGAATTTCGTGAATTTATTAGAGAACAAGTAATCGATCACAGGGAAGAAGGCATGGATGTTTTTAAATCTCCAAGACCCGGAGATGATCGCAACAACCAGTAATCTCCAAAAGATTGCAGAAAAAAAGGCACTTTAGAATTTCTAAAGCGCCTTTTTTCTTTTTAGCTACTGCTGCTAAAAACCAGTATAAAAGGCAGCAACAAAGCATTTGATGCACATGCTAAAAGCACCACTTAAAAATCGATGGCGGAAAGCATGCACGGTTGGAAAAAGAACCTGTATCTTTCAAGAAATGAGCAAGCGATACCGCAATGCTTTAAAATAAAAAACAGGAATACCAATGCAATTAAAATCAGTGCTTACCTGCCCGATATGCGCCACTAAAAAAACAGAAGACATGCCTACAGATGCCTGCCAATTCTTTTATGCCTGCACGCATTGTAAAACGGTTTTAAAACCAAAAGATGGCGACTGTTGTGTGTATTGCTCCTATGGAACGGTTCCCTGCCCACCAATTCAAGAGAACAACCGCTGCTGTTAAAGACCAAGGTGTAATAGGAAAACACCCGAATAACCAAACATAAATACGTTGCTTCCCTCCCATCCCTTCCTTAAAAAGAAAAAGAACCCGCCACTTTAGTACCTCCGCAATACTGCACCCTATTTATAGGGACACCCAAATCTTACTGAATTCAGAGATTGACACGCATGCATTTATCGGTTACATTTAAGTTTGAAATGCACAAAAGTTATAGTCTTGTCTTGCAGGGAAACGCCCGTATAAAAGCACTATTTGTCTGAGACTATCCGTTGGATATAATTCAAAAAAAAGGGAAAGGTATTATTGAGTACATCAAGGTAAAACATACAAAGAAGAAAAAGCAGGTGGTTATTTATGGGCTCCAATAAAAAATTATACAGGAAATTCATTTTTTCATTGGGATTTGCGTATTTTTTATGACAGCAGAAAAAAGAAAGCCAATCTCAATTACTCCAATTGGTCAATCCCGAAACACACTTATATGAACTATTCATATTCTGTGAAAGCAATAAAATAGTATCATAACCAAACCCAAAAAGAAGAGCGTGCTCCGTTTTAAATCAAAAAAGACAAAATTCTTGTAAAGAAGTTGGGTTGCTAAGCTTGGTCTTGATAGCTTTCTGGGACACACGGAGTGACTCTATCTTTCTTTTTTGAGCGAATCACAATTCTAACCCAAAAATAATACAATTAACTTTTATGCGTTTTTATTGCACTGTGCATATTTCAAAAAATGAATCGATTTACTCCCATCTAGGCCATAGAAATTTCCTTAATAGGATGTTTATCTCTCTTCCAAAGATTCCTTTTTATTTAAAAACAAGGGGATTATACTTCTTATCTAGCTGTATAAATACTTTCTTTCATTATAAAGAGATAAACGCGATGAGATGAATAATAAATAAAAAAGACCAGAAGAAAGTACGAATCCAATTTCTTCGAATTAACAGTTGTAAGATGCTTTGATTTGTATTTCCTTCAGAAATTTTATGGTGAAGTGGAGCAAAAGAAGTGAATGTAAAAATCCATAAAAATAGTACAATTAGCAGGCAGCAGCAATTTATAATATTTACTTCATAAAAAACAGCAACAATTGCCAATACTAATTGACTGAGCATTAAAGGGATTACCACAAATGGGAGACGGGTAGTATATTGCTGATGCCATTTAAATAAGTTCTCAGGCTGGTAATATGTAAAACTTGGGTATACGATGAGTTGCACCAGCCAAATAAGTACCACCAAACCTACATCTACTAAAAGTGAAGTTTGTAAAATGAGTGCTGTGTAATCCAATGTTAGTTTAGTTTAATAAATTTTCAATAATAGTATGTGTTTGTTCAACCACATTTTTAACCGGTTCAGGTGTGGAGTCAGCAAGTGGAGCTCCTGCTGGCCACATGTCTACTAATTTTATTAATTCTTTCATCAGTTGTGCTGACTGATCACCTTCCATCCTTTTGGATATTTTGAGAGCGATCACCGAAAAACCGAATGCATCTTGATATTCTCCCGATTCAACGATCTTTCCATCACGAACACCAGCGCTGTATTCCTCCACGACCGTTTCCATTAAGAATAAAATAATTTCACTCAAGTCTCCACCAGCATTTTTTTGTAAGAGTGTTATGTTTTCTTCAGCTTCCGTTAGCATTGGTTCTATTTCAGAAGCAGGTTTGCCTTCATCCATTGCCTTTGATACTGCTTTGAATACTGCTGCATTAAATCCCAGCGCATCAATTCCTGCGCGCTCTGCCTGATGCATTTCGGATACTGGGTGCATCAAATGTTGTGCTGCCTGATCTGGTTTTCCTGCACGGTACAACGCTAAGCCTACTTCAACATGACCAGACATAAAGGCAATTCTTTTTTCAACAGGAAGGGTTCCCATGGAATGCTCTTCCTGCATCTCAACTTTTTGAAGTTCTTTTTTTTTAGATTTCTGATCATTTTTAGATTTTGCACAACCGGTTAAAATAAGGGTTGCTAGACTTATAACTAATATATTTTTTTTCATGTTTATGTATTTAAAATTACGCAATATTTTTTTTCAATATGTTTTTAACGTTGTTGTGCATGGTTTATTGTAAAAAATTAATTAAAAAATACAGACTTTCACGATTCCGAAGTTTTTCGTTAAAAGAACTGTAAAACAGTAAATTATGCAGGGTGTTTGAAAAGGCAATCACTTTAGAAACAAGATATTCTGCATCTGTAGTGTAAATAGTAGCTATTTGATTGTTATAGATCACAACTTTATTACGAGACTGCGAGTATAAATACAGTTCGATGCTATTCAATAAAAGATACTGAAAGTGATTTTAGAGATACTTCGCTTAAGGTTGGATATCTATATTTTTCTTTATAGATCTGTGTAAGCAATTTTTTAGCAATTCTGAACAGTTGCTGTTCAAAAGTGGCTTTGTTTGGGGGACATGACATAGGGGGAAAATATTTTATTGTTTATCAATTTTCAAGTTAAGAAAGATAATTGGATTAGAAATAAAATAAGCAACAAAAAAAAGAGTTTCAAAATCCCCGCCAACAAACCTAAAAAGGTTGCATTTAAAAACTAATTGATTAGTTCCTTGTGGGATAGCTATTTACTGACTACCTTGAGGGCAGTAATCACGGTCTTTGTTCTACCTACGCGCTCAAAAACGTCTACAACACGTGCTTTCTCCTAAAAATCCATTTCCATGCACGCAGAAAACCTAAAAAAACACTTTTATAAAGACCTTGCCCGCGTCCAAGACGAGCTGCACTTATACAAATCGGAGGCTGCGATATGGGCCGTAACAGACCGCATTTCAAATTCTACTGGCAATCTCTGCCTGCATCTTATTGGAAACTTACACGCAAATATTGGTAACGGCCTTGCCAAGACCGGATACATCCGCCAGCGTCCCTTAGAATTTTCAGAGCAAAACATCTCTAGAAAAGCACTGCTACAGCAATTGGATGCCGTGCAATTAGTGGTTGCAAACGGATTGGATAGCCTTAGCGAAGCGCAGCTATCAAAACCCTTTCCCCTAGACAGCTGGCCAAAAACCCACAGCACAGAAT
>FUWD013172936.1_pt1 | contig 27070 bp, 24 predicted proteins | sample 1063281 | NCBI WGS metagenome assembly FUWD01 (sample SAMEA79048168, study PRJEB19326) | metagenome | biome: marine | reverse complement strand
GCTGATGACAGACACCGAAGGCGTTCAGCGAAAAAATGGAGACCTCATATCAGAACTCACGCGCTTAGAAGCTAATAAGTTGATCAAATCCAGAGTCATTCGCGATGGAATGCTGCCTAAAGTCACTTGCTGTTTAGACACTCTCGGATCTGGCGTTCATAAAACCCACATCATAGACGGACGCATCAAGCACGCCCTCCTACTCGAACTGTTCACTGAAGAAGGAATCGGTACGCAACTGGTTCTTTAAGACCATTCTTCCCGAACGACAGGGTATTTCGGTCAAGCAACCATTTCTACGCAAATACAATACCCCAAAACCTAAATCACAATTAAAGTTGTTAAAACAACTTGTTAAACAATATATGGGCTAGTTCTCTGGTACAGCCCTTATTTTTATACTTTAAGTAGTTATAGTTCATCTACCTAACGCTAGACTAGCCTAGCTTGTCATAAAAACTTACTATTTTTTGTAACAATTTCTTAACATCTAAAAGAGAAGGGCATAGGGTTACCTTATTGTCTTGGCATCCCCCCCGCGATTCAAAAAGCTAAATTTTGGTGTAGAGGTTGAGAAGGTTCAGGAAGTATTTCGTTATCAAGAGATGACGCGTGTACCTTTGGCTCCGCCGGTGGTACAGGGACTGATCAATCTTCGCGGTCAGATTATTCCCGCGCTGGATCCACACCATCGGCTGGAAATGAAAGAGCGCGAGGAAGGTCAACTGCCAATGAATGTCGTGGTACGCACGGCTGATGGAGCGGTGAGTCTTCTGGTGGACGAGATCAGTGATGTGCTGGAAGCTTCTCCCAGAGATTTTGAGTCGCCGCCAGACAATATTAAGGGCGTGACGCGCGATCTGGTTCGGGGTGTATACAAACTCGATAAACAGCTCCTGCTCATTCTTGATACGGATAAAGCGATTGAAATAAACTCACAGATGGCCTGAATACCGCTGGCGACAGCGGTTTTAACATTCTGCTATTTTCACTGTCAGTGCCACACCGTTCATATTTCAGATAAGTTCATTTTTCTGAATTAATCCCATCTCAGGCTATTCAGTCAATATCTTTTCAAGGTTATTGACAACTGATTTCCCTCTTGATAATTTGCTTACAGCCATCTTCTTTTTCTAATCCATAGAATTGATTAATGAACCCAGCACTTGATGAAAGAAGCCAATCGGTTTTGTTGGGGCTCGTCCTTGATTACATAGATAAGGCCGAGCCGATCGGTTCTCGCTCGCTTGCAAAAAACAACTTCAACAAGTTGAGCCCCGCCACCATCAGAAACGTAATGTCCGATCTTGAAGAGTTAGGTTATTTGCATCAGCCCCATGTATCAGCGGGTCGGGTCCCGACAGACAGGGGATATCGGTTTTTTGTAGACCACATTCTGGACTTTCCGGATCCAGACGAATTAAACCTTTCACCTGATTCTGACGAACGCATATCAAAAATTCAAAGTTTTGACGAGGTTTTGGAAACAGCTTGCAGTCAACTATCTGAGAGCTCTCACCAAACTGGGCTTGTTATGCTACCCGGTTTTTCCAATACCCGGTTCAATCACATCCAGTTTGCTAAAGTTGGGTTACGGGAAGCGCTCGCTGTATTTTATTCTGATCTTGGAGTCATGCAAAATAAAATAATTCCCATTGAAGCCGATGTTACACAGGAACAGCTGACATCGATATCTAAATACCTTAACGAAGAATTCAGCGGAAAAACGATTAAAACAATTCGTCTTGAACTGCTTCACCGCATCAGAAACGAAAGAGAACATTATGATCAATTGACGAAGCGGGCTATGGAACTTTCCGCACAGATTTTTAATGAGGATGATAAAACGGAAACTTGCTGATTGAAGGAACGTTAAATTTTCTTGACCAACCTGAATTCACAGCGGACCTCGAAAAATAAAAGCTTTATTTAAAACTCTTGAAGAAAAATCTAAACTGATCAAACTACTGGACCTCTGCCTCCAGCAGGACGGATTAACTGTTCTCATCGGTGAAGAAAACAGTGAAGAGGAGATGAGTGGCTGTAGTCTGATTGCCAACAGCTATGGACTTGGCGATGATAAGATGGGTACAATTGCCGTGTTTGGCCCAAAGCGCATGGACTATAAAAATATTATTACGGTTGTTAATCATACAGCTAGAAAAGTTTCAGAACTGCTATCTGAAAGAAAAATGGAGTTCCAAAAGACACTATGAGCAAGAAAAAGAAATGTCCCGCAACAGATGAAGCCATCGAAAACGAAGTAAGCCCTGATATGCCTGCAGATGAAAATGAAACACCCTCGGAAGACTCCATCGATGATACTGTTGACGCCCCTACCCCCATTATATCTCTTGATGAAGTTTTGCAAAAAACCAGAGATGAATTGGCTGAACAAAAGGACAAGTTTGTTCGCCTTCAAGCTGAAACGGATAATTTTCGCAAGCGGATGACCCGGGAGAAAGACGAATTCTCTCAATACGCAAATGAGCGCCTACTCAAAGCTTTAATCCCGATCTTCGATAATTTTGAGCGTGCGCTCGATGCTCCCTCCAATGATACTGACAGTTTAAAAGAAGGACTCGATATGATCCTTAAGCAGTTTAATACTTTTCTGGAAAAGGAAAAAGTTGAGCATATCAAGGCCATCGGTGAAGTATTTGACCCGTCCATTCATGATGCGTTAACCAGTGAAGAATCCGCTGAACATGATGAAAATACTGTAATCCGTGAATTTGTTAAAGGATACATGATTAATAATCGGGTGCTTCGTCCGGCCCAGGTAGTGATCGCCAAAACACCCACGGAGAAGTCAGAAGAAAACTCTGAAAAGGAAGAAGAGCTTTCCAGTTGACGCAAATTTTCTTCTATGCCCGAACTTCCTGAGGTCGAAACTTTAAAACGGGCACTAACCCCACTTATCTTAAATAAACGATTGCTGGAACTTCGATTTTTAAGGAAAGACCTTCGTTTCCCCATCCCTTCATCACAACTTCGCAAAGGCCTCCTGAACCAAACTGTTTCCAAGCTCACTCGGGAAGGGAAATATATCCTTGTACATACCCCGGAAGGCGCATTGTTACTGCATTTGGGGATGAGTGGTCGGGTCACGCAATCTTCTTCGATTAAACCTGTTGAAAAACACACCCACGCCATCTTCCAATTTGAACAGGAGACATACCTCCATTATATTGACCCGCGCCGTTTTGGTTGTCTTCTCTGGATACCTAAAGGACAAGGGCACCCTCTTCTTGATGGATTGGGACCTGACCCTCTGGGCACAGAAATTACTGCCAAGGGAATGAAGTTAGTCGCCGGGAATTGCAGTAAAGCGTCTATCAAAACTTTTCTTATGGATGCTAAACGTATTGCTGGTGTGGGCAACATATACGCCTGCGAATCATTATTTGCCGCAGGAATTCACCCCCAACGCCCTGCCCGCCTGATAAGCACCAGGCAATGGGAACTTCTTTTATCATCCCTCCGTAAAATTTTAGAAAAGAGTATCGCCGCAGGTGGCACAACCCTTCGAGACTTTCACAGCACAGATGGAAGCCAAGGCTACTATAAATTGAGCCTCGCTGTATATGGCAAGGAGAATCTCCTCTGCCCTGTATGCTCGACACCTGTCAAAAGATTTATGCAATCTGCACGCTCTACATTTTTCTGCAAGACCTGCCAGAAAAAATGAATTACTCCTCTTCCTCTTGCGTCCATCCCGCAAGCACCTTAGAATAGGTTTCCCTTTTAACAAATTGACTATGAAAATGCCTCCCTCAATCGGTCTCGTCACTCTGAACGCTAAATTTATTCACTCTTCTCTGAGTGTTCGCTATCTTCGTAATGCAGCAAAAAACGCTGGCCATGAAAACGTATGGATCAATGAATTCGTAATTAACCAGCCTATTTGGAAAGTCGCGGCAGAAATCCTAGGGCATAAGCCTGATGTTCTGGGAATCAGTATTTATATATGGAACCGCAGACAATCCATGGAACTTATAGAACGATTAAAGAAGCAGGCCCCTTCTCTTGCTCTGGTGGTGGGCGGACCCGAAGTTTCTTTTGATATGTCTTCTACAGATCGATACACGGTTATATCTGGGGAAGGCGAAGCAAAGTGGATTGAGTTTCTCGCACACTTTATAAAGGGAGAGACACCCTCTCCTGAAACTTTAAAAGTTTGGGAATCCCACGGCACGAATCTTCCTGAGTTAACCCCTGCCTATACAAAAGGTGATCTGCCTCAACTTAAAAATCGCCTTGTTTACATGGAGACTTCTCGAGGATGCCCCTACTTGTGCTCCTTCTGTCTTTCCGCTTTAGATAAAACGGTGCGATTTTTCGATGATCAAACAGTCCACGATCAAATCAGCTTACTGATCAAAGGGGGAGTGACCAAAATAAAATTCGTTGACCGCACATTTAACTTGAAACCAGCTCACATGAAGGAACTGATACGCTGGCTTTCCAAATTCCGTGGCACAGCATTTCACTTCGAAGTGGTTGGAGAACTTTTAACGGATGATCTCCTTGAATTTCTGAAGTCCGTACCGGAGGGAATGATCCAGTTTGAAATTGGAATCCAGACGATCACTCCCTCAGTTCAGGAAACTATCCAAAGAAAACAGGACAACAGTAAACTTTTTTCAGCAATCGACCGGCTCATCCGCAACCATAAAATCCATATTCATTGCGACCTTATCTTTGGTCTACCAGGAGAGTCGCTGGATGATATCCTGAAATCTTTCGAAGAGGTATGCACCTTGCGCCCTCATGAATTGCAGTTGGGATTCTTAAAATTTCTACCCGGAGCGCCGATTAAGAATCTTATCAATGAGTATGGCTACCAATATCAATCCACACCTCCTTACGAATTTCTCTCCAACAATAATCTTTCAGCGACTCAGGTTATATATTTAAAAAAGTTTGAGGAGATATTCGATATATTTTATAACTCCAAACGTTTTCGTTTTTCAATACAGCGCCTCTTGAAAAAGCGATCCGCTGTAGAGATTTTTAATTCCCTTCTTGAGCATATGGAATCGAAAAATCTATTCAATCAGCCTCGTTCTCTGGACGCTCAATATAGGATTATCCACGACACGTTTTCCCTTGGAAATGACCCTGCCGATTTGGATATTTTACGCCTGGACTATTTGTATGCCCAACGGGTCCACCGCCTCCCACAGTTCCTTCAATTGCAGGGAACCGGACAAAAAACATGGGAAGGAGATCGAAAAACACCGCTTGTCCCTTTTCTCCACACAATAAGTATTAGCAATTGGGATGCCGAAGCGATTCCGGTGCCTTCTCCTCACTATTGCGCTGTAGTTCATGCCAAGGATTCATCTGGTTACCTGAGCCCACCCGGCTTGATCTGGATTTCCCCAATTTAATGTAATAATTTGTTTAAAAATATGATCTAACGTTATAAGATGAAAAAATTCATTTCACCTCTATTTTCCCTGATACAGGGATTTTTATATTTTTAAGGCATAAGGAGTCAATTATGACAGAAGAGGCAAAACCTGCATTAAACCGAAAAAGCCGTGTAGTCACCCAGGGTGACAGACGCTCTCCCAATCGTTCCATGCTTCGTGCAGTCGGTTTCACTGACAGCGATTTCGAAAAACCCATTATTGGAGTAGCCAACGGTCAAAGCGATGTCACCCCCTGTAATGCGGGGCTTGGAAAGCTTGCAGAAATCGCGAAATCGGAAATCAAAGACTCAGGAGGAATGCCTCAGATGTTTGGCACCATCACCGTCAGTGATGGAATTTCCATGGGGACTGAAGGCATGAAATGCTCCCTGGTCAGCCGCGAGGTCATTGCAGACTCAATTGAAACTGTGTGCCGGGGAGCTAACCTGGATGCGGTCATTTGCGTAGGCGGATGTGACAAAAATATGCCCGGAGCGCTCATAGCCATGGCACGCTTGGATATCCCTAGTATTTTTGTTTACGGTGGAACTATCAAACCCGGTCACCTTGATGGAAAGGACCTGACAGTGGTCAGTTCATTTGAAGCTGTCGGACAGTTCAGTGCCGGTTCCATCAGTCATGACCAACTAATCGATATTGAAAATAATGCATGTCCCGGATTCGGCTCCTGTGGCGGAATGTACACCGCCAACACCATGTCCTCGGCGATAGAAGCAATGGGAATGAGCATGCCCTATAGTTCCACCATGTCCAATGAGGATAAGGAAAAGGGGTTAAACACCCAGAAAAGCGCTCAAGCCCTTTTCCCAATGCTGGAAAGAAATATCACACCAAAGGATATTCTTACGAGAGAAGCGTTTGAAAACGCCATCTCGGTGGTCATGGCTGTGGGCGGATCCACGAATGCAGTTTTGCACTTGCTGGCCATCTCCAGTTACATGAATCTAGGATTAACAATCGATGACTTTGAGGCAATCCGGCAAAAGGTTCCTCACTTCTGTGACCTTAAACCTTCCGGCCAGTTTGTGACGGTTGATCTGCATCATGCGGGCGGCATTCCACAGGTGATGAAGATGTTGCTCAATAAAGGACTGCTTCACGGAGACTGCATGACAGTCACCGGAAAAACCATCGCGGAAAACTTGAAAGACATTCCAGACCAACCCGGTTCGGATCAAAAAGTAATTCTTCCAGTTGAAACCCCACTATCACCGGAAGGTCATCTGGTTATTCTCAAGGGAAATATAAGTCCTGAAGGGTCGGTCGCAAAAGTTTCAGGAATTAAATCCCGCCGCGTTGAAGGCCCTGCCAGGGTTTTCAATTCGGAAGAAGATTGCCTTGACGCGATCATCACCGACAAAATCAACGAAGGCGATATCATTGTCATCCGTTACGAAGGACCCAAAGGAGGTCCGGGAATGAGGGAAATGCTGGCGCCCACATCGGCGATTGTTGGTAAAGGTCTCGGAGACAAAGTCGGTCTCATCACCGATGGAAGATTTTCGGGAGGAACATACGGGCTGGTTGTCGGCCATGTAGCGCCGGAAGCTCAGGTGGGAGGCGTCATTGCGCTGATTGAAAAAGGCGACACGATCGTCATTGATATCAGCAAACGGCGTCTCGATGTACTGCTTTCAGATGATGAGCTTAAACAACGTAAAGAAAAATGGAAACCGCTTCCTCCTAAATACAAAAGAGGTGTATTGGCAAAATACGCGAAACTGGTTTCCTCTGCATCGATTGGCGCTATAACCGATGAGTGAAATCCCAAAACTTCCCGAACGTCTGACCCATGATGATGGAAAGTTCAACCTTTACCATCTCAACGAACTGTACAAGGCGCTTGCATGTAAAATTTCCATGCAAATTTCCGAAGAACTGCAGGAGAAAATATCGATAACCTCAGGAATGTGGGGCGGCTCTTATCTGGTTGCCAATGACGAGGGAAAAGCGCGCACCAATGTGGTTCGCCTGTACTGCCTGATCAATCTACCGCAAAATACTTCGCTCGATAAAAAGGAAAACTTTGAACGGTTAATGGTGTTATATCACCAGAGTTTCAGCGCCACATTCGCATCTTATAATTTGAGCTTCATAGATCCGCAATGGGGGGCTCCCATTCCCTACTCCAACAGTAAACGCCCCACAACAACGCTCCAAATGTGGGAAAAGAATAATAAAGTTAAATTCCTCCGTGCGTTTTTTGTCTGGAACAGCGTCCCATGGGAAGATTCTGTGGTTTACGACACCATCCGAAACATAAAAGTCATCAAAGAAATGCTGGATATGAATCAGCGCCCCGTAAAAAGAGCGGCTGACGAATATAAATTTCTTCTTCAAGATGTTCTTATTATTTACTACACATTACGCGGGGCTTTATCGCCAGATTTCATGGAACATGCGGAACCCATCATGTCAGAATTGCTGAAAAAATTTCTTGATGGACTACACGATCCTGAGGTAATTGAAGAGGAATACCTGAACCTTTATTCCAATGCAATTGTGTATGGACTCGAAGAAGCTTTGGAAGGTCCTTACAAAAAAGCAGGGTTAGATATTTTAACCGTGGAAAACTGGCCTGTAGAAAAAATCAATTGGGTGCCGCAGGAGTTAAGAGAGAATCTGGGCCGTTCACTCACTGAAACTTTCGCCAGCTTTAAAACAAATCTGGAGAAGAACAACGCCTGAAACTCATCCGTTTCCAACGACAACAATTTATTTAAATCGAAGAAGTATCCAGTTCGAAATTCCTTTTTGACCGTTACGTTCCCGGTTAGCTCCATTCCATACCGCGATAGCCATTGCCGTTGAGGATTTCAACTGAACATCCGCAGTATCTGAGTTCACCAAAGATCTCTTAAACACAACACGCCAGGTTTTATCCTGCCACACACCAAACCCCATAACATCCTGCTCATCCTGAGTGGTGAGAGTGCTGAATCCGGCGGCGGTCAAATCCTCGACAGGAGATCGGCGCTCTTTAGCGGGAACACTCGCCCTTCTATTATTGCCATGGCTTCCTGGCTGAGTTGACAAGGCAGGTTCCCAAATAGCCCTCCATTGCCAGATATTGACAATTTCATCCTCGCTTCCCATGGTAATCACAGGAAGCTCTTTTTCTGCATGCAATGGAAACATCAAAGCCGCCTGATCTGTATGCGTCGCAGACACCTCAATCTCGTTTTCCATACTGGGATCGCTCCACTCTAACAAAAGACCAATTTCTGATCCATTGCGAACACCTGTAACCTTAACTGATTTAATCGAAGGGTCTGGCCATTTAGGATTCGTCATCATTTGAGGCCCCAGTTCCACAACCTGTGGATGGATACGGGATGCATCTTTCCAGAAAGAATCAGTCGGGTCGATCGGAATTTCACCTGTAATCTTTGCAACATCCACCGACAATTCGCACTCACCACTTTCGATGCAATATTCCATTCCGGCCGAACCACATCCCGATAGGAACAGCACACATGCCAGCAATAATGTTTTCGCAGACAAACATCCACAAACGGCGATAAATAATCTCTTCATATTCAGTAATTATATAGGGAGGGGAAACCAATTAACGGGTTAGAAGTCTTGCACAATCCCTTCCAACGTCCGTTTGAGCTCGGGCGTATATGGACCGACAAGAATAAAGTTTAGCTTTTCAGAAACAAAAATCTCACGCACCACTCTTAAAATATCCTGCGGCGTGATCCTGGAAATCTTTTCCCGCTCCTCTTCAACTGTAAACTCAGAAGAATATAAATGGCAAAAACCATAACGGACTATCTGTTTGTACGGGTCGTCTAATTCATAATCCAGGTCGTAGCCGTAACGCCTTTTAACACTCTCCAGCTCCTCCTCATGTACTCCGTCCAAAACAATTTTCTTAATTTCATTTAACAGCATTTCAGCAACCTCAACAACCTTCTCTGAACGGACAGAAACATCAAAATCAACCGTACCCGTATCGGGTAAACTGGTGGCACGACATTCAACGGAATAAACCAATCCCTTTTCCTCCCGTAATACTTTTTGTAACCGGGAAGTCACCCCATCATCAAACAAACGCGCTATCAAGGTCGTGACAAAATAGTCAGGATGATTATAAGAAACTCCGCGAAAACATATTTGCAACTGAACCTGACTGTCGGAGTCATGTTGAAACAAAAATTCCGGTTGAGTCTGCCTTTCAATCAGACAGCCATCAAAGCAACCAGTAGAAACTGCACCCTCTCCAGTTAGCCTGGAAAAATATTTCTGGACATACTCCATAAATTTATCATGGTCAACGCGCCCTGCCTGCACCAGAATCATATTTCCGGGAACATAATATTTCTGGTACTGCTCCTTCAATGTTTCTACGCTAATGCTCTGGATACTTTCCTCTGTTCCAATAGTTGGCCAGGCCAGCGCATCATCAGGATATAAAAGTTTACATGCCAGATTATTGATATCAACATCAATCCCCTGCTCATTGAAATCCTCTAAACACTCTTCAAGGATGATCCCCCGTTCAATTTCTATTTCAGGAAAAGTTGGCGCTAGAAAAAACTCGGAAAACAATTCCATGGCGCGCTCCAGATTGGATACATGCGGACTAAAACCATAATACGTGTGGTCGCTCATGGTTGAAGCACGAAGATCACGCCCAATACACTCAAACTCGCGGTTCAGCAAATACGAATTCGGGTATGCGGCATTCCCCCTGAAAAGCATGTGTTCTAGGAAATGGGAAATGCCGTTATTTTTTTCAGTTTCAAACCTCAACCCAGAACGAACGAACATGGCTAGTTCCATACTGTGTATATGCGGTTGCTCAATGGACACCACGGTCAAACCATTTTTCATCCGATCCGTCAAAACCTTCACTTTTTCTATACTATCAATAGCAGTTAAGTTCATAATCCCTATTATTCCAAGCCACTTTAATATTCAGACAAACAATTATCCCACACCCCAGAGGCATTCTTATAAAAAGAATAGGGAAAGTTCACCTTTTCCACTAACAGAAAGCTTGTGTTACCCCCAATCGATCTGATAAAAGAACGCTATCATGAAATCTCCAGACTGGGCCATCAAAGATTATCAGGAGGGATTATACTACACCCTCGAACATGAAGAGGAGGTGGACACATCGCCACTCCTTGATACGGGAAAAGGATTGTCCGTTTCTGTGCCCCGGGGTCTCCCCGCATGCCACATCCATTTTATGGGATGGTTCATGCTGGCGCCGATCATAGTATTTATGATAACGGTTTCTATTTTTCCGTTTCTCGGGTTTTCTACCCGATGGGAGCTTGAACTTGTTCCTGTAGGGATTACTTTCGGGTGCGTCCTTCTCTTCCTCGGATTAACCTGGGCCATGAAAATGATGTTAAAGAATCGAGAATTGTTTCCTCGACATTATTTCGTAACCCTGGGAACTCAAGGAATAGCCATGTACTTTTCCTGCCTCCACTTTCCTAGGAAAAACCCGAAATCCGCCTTGGCCTGGAAAGAAGTTGAGTCTGTCGAACGAATTATTATCCCTTTTATCCCCGCGCTTCTTACAGGAAAACTAAATGTCCCCGCCCTCAGAATCAATGGGGCAAATAAAAACTCTGTAATAATTCCTTTTGCACCTCGCCCTGATATTGAAAAAGATATCGAACAAACCGAAAAAGTGATTCGCGAAAGAAGAACTTAAAACTTCGCGCCCGACGAACTTATTCGAACCTTATTGAATCTTCTCCCAATACCGACTCAATCTCCTGAATAATTTCATCACAAGGTTGAATTGTTAAATCATCATTAACGGATAACTTTCTAAGATTGTTATTGGGAAACAAAAAGTCCAATTGAACCTTGTTATTGCCTTTGTATTTTCCCAGAATCTTTCTAACTGCAATCAATGTATCCTTTTCTAAACCCGGTGTGCGAAAGTGTATAAGGACCCCACCCTTCCAATGTTTCTTTGCCTCACTCAATAGGCAAACTTTTGTCGCTATCACCTTGGGTTGGTTTCCTTCTGAGTCAACGGAGCCTTCAACTAAAATTGGATCATCACCGGTCAAGATACTTTCTGTAACGGCGTAAGTTTCTGGCCAAAGGATAACTTCAATAGAACCGTTAAGGTCTTCCAGTGTGACAATAGCCATCTTGTCACCCTTCCGGGTGGTCTTGGGCAAAATTTTAGCGGGAATACCCGCAATACATACTTTCTTGCTGGTGCTTTTTTCCAGAATACTGGCCGAGGAAGCATCCGTAAACCATGCCAAGTCTTTGGCAAAACGTTTAAGTGGATGACCCGACACATAAAACCCAATGGTTTCCTTTTCATATTTCAAACGCTCATGATCGCTCCATTCTTTTTTGGTACTTACACTAGCGACCTCCTGATCATCCTCCTTGAATGTATCAAACATACTGCTTTGCCCCAGGAGTTGATCTCTTTGTTTGGCCTGTCCCATTTCCATCGCCGCTGGAATATCGTCGACCATCGCAGAACGATTAGGACTCAGCGAATCACAAGCACCACTTTTAATCAAACTCTCGACCACGCGTCTGTTAACAAGTCGCAAATCGATGCTTTCACAAAATTCTCTTAACGATGAAAACTTCCCCTTCTCTTTCCGGGTTTCAATAATGGTGTCAATCGCGCTGGACCCTACATTTTTAATCGCGCCAAGTCCGAAAATCAGGTGATCATTCGAGATGGTAAAATCTTTCATACTCTCGTTTACCTCAGGCGGCATGACCTTGATTCCCATATCACGACAATCGTTGATATAGCGAATGACCTTATCCGTGTTATCCATATCAGCGGTGATGAGAGCACCAAAAAATTGTAGTGGGTAATGAGTCTTAAGATAAGCGGTATGATAAGAGATCAACGCGTATGCCGTACTATGAGATTTGTTAAATCCATATCCAGCGAATTTTTCCATAAGATCAAAAACCGTTTTCGCCTTTTTAGGATTGATTTCTTTTCCTTCCGCGCCAACCATAAATTTTTCTCTCTGCGCTTCCATTTCCTCAGGCTTCTTTTTACCCATAGCCCGACGTAAAAGATCGGCGTCGCCGAGACTAAATCCCGCAAGAACACTGGCGATCCGCATTACCTGTTCCTGATAAAGAATGACCCCATTAGTCTCCTTGAGAACATCTTTCAGTTGTGGCAGTTCATATTTCTCCTGCAGTTTACCGTGTTTGCGCTTAATGTAATCGTCCACCATTCCGCTCTCAAGTGGGCCTGGACGATATAAGGCGAGTAACGCGATGACATCTTCAAAACAGTCGGGCTTCATCTTTTTGAGCAAATCGCGCATCCCCGAACTTTCCAACTGAAAAACACCCAGAGTGCGTGCGTCGCAAAGAAGCTTGTAAGTGTCCGGGTCACTCATCGAAATCGCCGCGATATCTAAATCGATATCGAGCGATTCCTTAATCAGTCGGAGTGCATTATCAATCACCGTTAGGGTTTTGAGACCTAGAAAATCCATTTTCAACAAGCCAAGCTTTTCCACGCTTCCCATGGAAAACTGCGTGACCACTTCCTCCTGCTCCCCCTTTCCCTTACTGGGGAATTTATACAAAGGAAGAAAGTTGGTGAGCGGCTTGGATGAAATGACCACTCCAGCCGCGTGAGTGGAGCAATGGCGAGGCAGGCCTTCCAGATTCAAAGCAAAGTCAAGCAGTTCCGCGACCTTATCGTTCTCCCTTCTCATACTTTTAAAACGGGACTCTTGCTTGAAAGCATCATCAAGAGTAATGCCCAAACGGTTTGGAACCAGCTTTGCCAACTTATCCACTTCGCCGTAAGGCATATCCAGAACACGCCCCACATCTCTCAAAACTCCCTTGGCGTTCATGCTCCCGAAGGTAATGATCTGCGTTACGTTTTGATTACCTCCATATTTCTCCGTGACATATTTAATGACGTTGTCACGCTTGTCCATGCAGAAGTCGATATCTATATCCGGCATGCTGACCCGCTCCGGATTCAGGAAGCGTTCAAACAGAAGGTCATATAAAAGAGGATCAACATCCGTTATACGCAAAGAATAGGCGACCAGGCTTCCAGCGGCAGACCCACGGCCCGGGCCGACAGGCACATCATTCTTGCGAGCGTAATCTATAAAATCCCACACAATTAAAAAGTACCCCGGATACCCCATCCGCTCAATGATGCCCAACTCCTCCTGTAGTCTTTCTCGATACAGTGCCGGGTCGTATTCTATTCCATGACTCGTCATCTCCTTGAAACGTTCTTCCAATCCTGAATTTGTCTGCTCCGCCAAATAAGATTCTAATGTGTAGCTTTCAGGAACAGGGTAATCAGGGAAATTGAGCTTATTGAAATCCATTTCCAGGTCACATCGTTCCGCGATCTTCACAGTATTCTCAATCGCTTCAGGAATCTCACTGAACAACTGCATCATTTCCTCGGGAGACTTGAAATAATACTCATCGGAAGGATAGCGCATGCGGTACTGATCGCTCATAGTCTTACCTGTCTGTAAACAGAGTAGCGTTTCATGAGCATGAAAATCTTCCCGATCCAGGTAATGACAATTATTTGTGGCTACCAGAGGAATAGAAAGTTTATCTCCAATCTTGACCAACTCTTTATTGATTCTTTCCTCATACTCCATCTTGTGATCCTGGAGTTCGAGAAAAAAGTTGCCCTGCCCCATGATATCTCGATACTGGTCGGCAATTTTGATGGCACGTGGAATATTTTCCTTATTGATATTATGCGCAATCTCGCCTCGCCCGCACGAACTCAAGGCGATCAACCCATTCGAAAGTTCAGCCAGCAATTCTTTATCAATCCGGGGCTTGTAATAAAAACCTTCCATATACCCCTTCGTGACCAGCTTGATAAGGTTTTTGTACCCTGTTTCATTTTGAGCCAAAAGAATAAGGTGGTAGGAAGCATCGCGAAGTTCGTGTTTGTCCTTCTTATCGTGTCGGCTTTCAGGAGCGACATATACCTCACAACCGATGATCGGTTTTAGTCCGTGTTTTTTCGCGCCATTGTAAAATTCGACCGCTCCAAACATATTGCCGTGATCGGTCATCGCGACAGCGGGCATCTTAAATTCCGCCGCACGTTTGAACAAAGCATCCTGCCTCAACGATGAATCGAGCAGGCTGTATGGAGTATGCAGATGAAGGTGAACGAAATTTGAAGGCTTCATAAATTATTTTACGCGTCAAATGGGAAAACCAAAATCCCCCCAGCCCCCTTTAAAAAGAGATTTATGTACAGGGGTTGTATTTTGTTTTCGTAGTTGCCCAATTCATTGGGCGCTTTTTAAAACGCCTGATATCCACCCTCCCGTCATAAAACTTTTAATGAAAGGGGGGCGGGAATCAGGCAGCTACAAAACCTTTAATTCTACGGATTAAAAATCAATCCACAACTTTATCCAGGGAAGCACATTCCATATCAAGAGCCTCTGCCACTGCCGGATGTGTCACATGTCCATTAAACACATTGAGCCCTTTTGCCAGTGCCGGACTTTCCTGGAAAGCCCTGCGATATCCTTTTCGAGCCAGCTCCAAAGCGTAAGGAAAGGTCGCGTTCGTCAACGCAAAGGTTGAAGTACGCGCTACCGCACCTGGCATGTTAGCCACACAGTAGTGCACAACATCGTCCACCAAATATATGGGGTCACTGTGAGTCGTGGGACGAGAAGTTTCCATCACGCCTCCCTGATCAATCCCAACATCAACGATCACCGATCCCGGCATCATCAAAGAAACCATTTCTCGCGTGATAAGTTTTGGCGCGCGTGCACCCGGAATGAGAACCGCACCAATAACCAAGTCTGCTGACCTGAGAGATTCTGCAATATTCACCCGGTTGGACATCAATGTTTTCAGTCGGCCACCATAAATGTCATCCAGATAGCGCAACCGATGCAAATTAACATCCAGCAACGTTACCGATGCCCCAGTACCTATTGCCATCTTTGCCGCATTGGCACCCACAACTCCACCTCCAATGATCACCACATGGCCAGGGTCCACTCCCGGCACACCTCCCAGAAGAATGCCTCGTCCTTTATTTTCTCGCTCCAGATACTTGGACCCTTCGTGAATAGACATCCTTCCTGCCACCTCACTCATGGGAATAAGAAGTGGAAGCGACTTGTCCGGCAACTGGACCGTTTCGTAGGCAATACCAACCACTTTGCGGTCGAGAAGCGCACGAGTTAATTCGGGAGCCGGGGCAAGGTGGAGATATGTGTATAGAATTTGTCCTTCTCTCAAAAGGTCGAACTCTTCGGGTAAAGGCTCTTTGACCTTTATGATCATTTCCGAACGGACGAAAATATCATTTCTTTCAGTAATCTGCGCGCCCTGCTCTTCATACAGCCGATTAGGGAGTCCGCTCCCCTCGCCCGCGCCGTCCTCCACCAGAACCGCATGTCCATCAGCGACCAAGTCGTGGACACCCGCCGGGGTCATTGAAACTCTGTACTCATCCTGCTTGATTTCCCTGGGAACACCTATAATCACTGGAACACCTCAAGCATAAATTCATTAGTTTCAACAACTTAACCAAACACTGCCTGCCGTGGCCCACGACACACCCGTCAAGAGCGCATAAGCATTTAATGTCCACCCTTTATACCGAATTTGGTACATTCTTACATCACATTTATTAGATGATAATTTACCGCTGGAGAGTTTGATCTTTATGCGATAATTATATAAATTGATTAATCAGACTAAAACTTTTCCGTTAGGAGAGAATCTTTTTGAAAACAAACGCTAAATCGAAGCTGGAAGAATGCATCCTGTCGCACCTGACTCCAGAAGGCGACCTGCTGGATCTGGAAGAAATGAATATATCACCCGAACATTTGCGTCTTTTATGTCAGGCAGGGGAATCGCTTCAGGGGGTGAAACAACTTTATCTTAGCAATAACGGATTGGGAGACGCGGAAATTGAAACATTGTCCAAAAGTCGATGCCTGCCCAATCTGGAAAAATTGTTTTTGAACCATAATAAAATAGGTGACGCAGGAGCAAAGATGCTGGCAAAATCGAGACTGGCCAGCAACATGACTTGCCTGATGCTCGAAGCTAATCATATAGGACCTGAAGGAGCCAAAGCGTTTGCAACATCGCCACACTTGAAAAATCTGGAAATCCTGTTTTTAGATTCAAACCCTATCGAGGCCGAAGGAGCCGAGGTATTAGCGAAATCAGTAAACCTGCCCGCTCTCACCGCGCTTCACTTGGACAGCACAAAAATAGGAGACCAGGGTGTCAAGGCGATTGCTGCCACGCAAACACTGAGCGGGCTCAAGAAACTGTACCTGTGCTCCAATAAAATAAGTAACGATGGGGCAATTGCTCTGGCTCAATCCCCTAACTTGAAGAACCTGAATTGTCTTAGTATCTGGCGGAACGAAATAAGGGATGACGGGGGCAAAGCCATAGCCGAATCTCCACACCTGCCTAATCTGGAAAGGCTATACATGAGCTTCAACCTGATAGACAAACCAGTCCGCAAAATGATCCGTAGTTCAGACCTAGCCAGCCGACTCAAAACCCTGATCATGGACTAAACGTATGCTAATCACTCAAGAGGATTCGTGAAATACAAATTTACATATTCAAAACTATTTAATGTGGTTTTCCACACCGGCGTGATCTTCAACGTTCTGCTGGTGATATGGTTGTATCTGATATTTTTTGACGTGATCTGACCGGGAGGCCAGCACTAAACGGTTGGGTAGGAATGCGTTTTACAGAAAAGAGTTTTCCTTTGTCTGTGGAGCTTCGATCCTTTCCTCTTGCCGGTCGGGCGTGGCCTTGACTAAAAAGTCGGTATTTCTCCACAAGACATTGCTTTTTAGCATTAGGTAATCCCCCTCGGCACTTCTGAACGGTCTCCACGAAAGATCAATATATATCTCATTGGGGCGAAACTCTGCCTTGTAGTTAAGCGACTGGTTTTCCCCGATATAGTATCCCAGGTAAAAAAACTTCACACCTTTCTGCCGGCAAAATTCTAATTGCTGAAGGATGCTGAAAGTCCCCAGGCTGAGTTTCGAAACGCTGGTATCATAAAAAGTGTAGATAGCGGAAAAGGTGTTTGTCGTATAATCCCCCAACGCCACGCCAACAAGTTTATCATCCATATAATACTCAAACTCGATACCAAACGCCGTGTTCACATAAAATGAGAGGCGAAAGTTCTGCTCGTCCTCAACATCATCCACCAAGGTTTGAAACTTTGCCTTATGGTTGATGTATAAACTAAATTTTTCATCAGAATAAGAAGGCGAGCCGATCTTGACCCTAAGCCCACTACACGACTTAAGAGCGCGTTTCTGGCTTCTCCTTATCTTGAAATTCGCCACCCGCAGACGAATCGGGATACATTGGAAACAGTCCAAACAGCGAGGGCGAAAATAGTAATCGCCAAAATGTCTCATTCCATGCGCTAACAGATACTCGAATTCAACTTCCGAAATATCTTCCAACAGATATTCTTCAAACAAAGATTCGCGATCTTTGAAATATCCGCACTGAAACGACTTTGAATCGATAAAATGTGCCAGCATAAACAAAAAGGGAACATCCGCCATGGCGGAAAGATGTCAGAAATCAATCAGTGATGTCGGCATTTTATATCATTTGCCGTATTAAGTGTAGCGTAAACAGGGGAATTCATCATAAGGTGGGCTCAGTCAGGCCGTTGCAATCACCTATAATTTATGATTAACTTAACCCGGTCGAAGGCGCGCCTGAAAGGCGAGTCAAGTCGTAAATTCCGCCTGTTTCGATCCAACCCAAAATGGTAATCCTCTCATCAGGAACCTGGCTCCTTGAAGATATCTGTCATCGTTCCCACTCTCAACGAAGCCCTCGCTCTGGAAGAGAGCCTGACCGCTGTCTCACTTCTGAATCCGCATGAAATAATTGTGGCTGATGGAGGAAGCACCGACCTCACCGTTCCCATAGCTGGTCGTTTAGCCATCCGCGTGGTCACAAGTGAGGTTGGGAGAGCCCGTCAGATGAACGCGGGAGCAAAAGAAGCCACCGGCGACCTTCTCCTGTTCCTGCATGCCGACAGTAGACTGTCCCCAGAAAGCTTCAGCAAGATGACCGAAAAAATGTTGTCCGGTGAACCAGCAGGAGGCGCGTTCAGCCTGGCCATCGAATCAGAAAAATTTTCCCTCAAGCTCATTTCCACATTAGCGAGCTGGCGCTCGAAATACCTCAACCTCGTATACGGCGATCAGGCTATCTTTGTGCGAGCTGACATGTTTCGAGAACTGGGTGGATTCGCCCCGCTTCCCATTTGCGAAGACCTAGAGTTTTTCCGCCGTCTCAGCAGACAGGGCGAGGTCATCCTCCTTAAAGAAAAAGCCCACACCTCAGCACGCCGGTGGACGACCGAAGGCATTCTATTCACCACACTCCGCAATATAGCCATCGCGACATTATTCCTGCTCGGTTTCCCACCGCAAACTTTAAGCAAATGGTATCTGGTGGTCAGGTAGATAATCAGCCAAAATAAGGAACTGCCATATATTGCCACCTTTTTTCCTCCCAGATCAGCACTGGTGGTTATAGGGGTTTTTTCCTATATACTTCCACCCAACTTCTTCTTGAATTGGGTGCTGGCAACCCATATAATTGAGAAATAACTGAACATATGATATACCGCCTTAATCTCCTTAACTAATTTTACTTCAAGCTTTTATGGGAAAAAATTTCAGAAAGAAACGCAATTTAAGACCCTTGGCCTTCATTGGGGGAATCGCTCTGATTCTGGCCATTGTTTATTCGGCCACGAAACAACCGGAATATGTGGAGCCTATTGCCCCGGCGACGGGAATATTGATTGAAAACCGACCGGTGATGTCTTCGGCTTTCTATACGGGAAAAGTAGCTGAGGCTTACCGCATCGCCGCCGAGATTCCGAAAGTCATCGACAGCCAGTTTTGCTACTGTTACTGCAAGAAAAATCATCAGCACAAAACCCTGCTCACCTGCTTCACAAACAAACACGGGGCCAAATGCGATACCTGTATCAACGAGGTCCTATATGCCTATGAAATGTACAAGCAGGGGAAAACTATCGACGAAATTGTAGTCGCTGTCGATAAAAAGTTTTATCGTCCCTACAAACCACAACGACTTTAAATTCACTAAAATATGAACACCATTGCAGAACAAAAACCTGTCAGCATTTACATTCCCTATGCCTTGCTGGTAGCGGCCCTGCTTTCAGCATTTATTATGGCCATCAACAAGGTAGACCTTCGACCGGGAGAGGTGGAATATCCTGCCGAGGCGTTTCTGGCGCCCGCATTCGATCTGCCCACCCTCACTGGAGGAAAAATTAAACTGTCGGACTACCGGGGTAAGGTGCTGTTCATCAATTTTTGGGCAACGTGGTGCGCCACTTGCAAAGTGGAAATGCCGTCGATGGAAAAACTATACCAGCGCTTCAAGGAATACGATTTTGAAATGCTGACCATCAGTGTCGACAAAGACCAATCGCTGATCGCCCCGTTCGTTAAGGAATATAACCTCACCTTTCCCGTACTGCTTGACCCGGACAGTGAGGTGGCAAAAAAGGACTACAAGACAACGGGCGTCCCGGAAACTTTCGTTGTCGATAAAAATGGTATCATCGTGCACAAAGCAATAGGCCCCCGCGACTGGGCTACTGACGACACTGTAGAAGCATTTGCTCAACTCATTCAGCGGAGCTGAAACAATGAGCGGTAAAGCCATCCTTATATTATTTGCGTTCCTGTTAGCCGCCCCTTCAGTTGCCTTTGCTCATGGCGGCGGGCACAGTGAAGAAAAATCTTCCGCCGCCCTGACGGAAGAAGTCACCCCTCTCAATGATTCGATTTATGCGGTAGATGCCGGAGAAGAATCAGGAATGCCTGACCCCAATAACACTCCCATGGGTTCCCTGTTTTCAAGCAATGATATTTTAGGTAACGAAGACCCTCTTGCCGATATGGAAGTGGGTGATGACGAACCCATGAAACGCTTCAAGGAAAAAACTGATGCAGGACATGAACAGGGTCAACATGAAATGCACAAACAGCATGTGCAAGAAGCCACGCACGAATGGGTGTCACCCCATGCAAAGGGTTACGGGATGGCTGTTGGCATCACAATTATTTCAGGACTGGTTTTTGCGGGCTTGAGTATTTTACGGATGGGTGAAGGAAGCTCTAACAGGAACCTTGAATAATTCTATATTTTTACTCGAGGCCATGAACATTTTTGACGGTACCTTAAAGACCCTTCATAGTCATTAACAAAGGATCGCCTTGTGAGTGGACTTCAAAAAATTCTTAAAGAACGGCTGGGCATACACCTCCTCGATTACGAAGTCCCCGACCACTCCAATTCCATAAAATACTCTCTCGGCGGAATGACGATGACCTCGTTTGGAGTGCTGGTTATCAGCGGAATTTTGCTTGCTCAGTTCTTCAACCCAACTCCCGAGAGAGCTAACAGCAGTGTGCATTTCTTAATGGACCAGGTGTATATGGGCTGGTTCCTTCGCGGCATTCATTTCTGGGCGGGGGAAATTCTTACGGTCACACTTGTCCTGCATATGATCCGCGTGTTTTACACCGCGTCCTACAAAAAACCAAGAGAAGTTAACTGGCTGATCGGTGTCGGTCTATTTGGACTGATGATCAATCTAATGTTTACCGGAACGGTACTCAAATGGGATCAGGAAGGCTATGAAGCGCTCGACCACTTTCTCTGGGTCGCTGGAAAGTTTGGTATCCTGGGCGTACCGCTGACAGAAAATTTTTCTCCGGGAATACCGTTGTTGAGCCGGATTTATATGGCCCACATCTCCCTGCTTCCCATCCTGACTATTATGCTACTCGGACTCCACCTGTTCTACATCAAGTACCACAAGCTTTCTGCGAAACCGGATGGAACAGATACAGGCAAATCCATTACATTCGCCCAGCACACAGCCTATTTAAGGCGAGCTGGCGCCGGTGTATTTACTTTCATCTGCCTGCTGGCATTGACCATTTCACCGCCATTGGGAAATGTGCCGATCATGGGATTGGAAGTTACAAAACCACCCTGGCAATTCGTTTGGATTTATGCGCTGGAAAACATTTGGGTCCCTTCGCTGATCGTCGCACCATTTCTGATTGGCTTCTGCCTAGTCAGCGTTCCTTTCATAGACAGAAGCCCGGAAACCGACCCCAAAAAACGCCCCATCGCGATGCTGGTCTTATGGAGCACAATTATATTGTTTGCCGCACTAATCCTCTGGGGAAAATTCACTACCATGACTCACTCAATGTAACGGGCCAGCCCCCTCTTCTTTCATGCCCGATACAATAATCATAGAAATTCTGACAAAGCAGGACTGCTGTCTCTGCGATGATGCCAAAGATGTTGTGAACCGTGTGCTTTCGGACTACCCTGCACAATTGGTCATGACGGATATTGAGTCGGACCCAAAATTATTCGAAGAGTTTAAAGAAAAGATTCCCGTAGTGCGCATCAACGGTGTGGAAAGTTTTGTCTACAAAGCGCATGAAACAACTTTGCGCCATAAATTGAATAAATTAGTTGAAGGAAAATGACGGATGGATTAGTGAAGACACTAAACCTTCTTCAAAGTTTTGGCTAACCACTTAATTTCTTCCGAATCCATACACCCTCACCACTCAGTGAACTCGCCTGAACCAGACAAATAACATACAGTTTATCAGCAGTTTACGAACTGTGTTAGTATAGACAGTTTAGACACTTATCACTAATTAAATATTTCACTGGTATCAAAAACAGCCTGGCATGGCAAACTCAGGAGTCGAGTGATGGTCGAAAAGAAATCTTTAACATCGGAAGAACTCCAGCAGAAAATCAATGAGCTTGCACCGGAATGGAAAACGGGGGAAAACGAACATGGTGTTCCGTTTATTGAACGGGTCAAACACGCTTCCTCTTACATGGAGGGAATCAATTTCGTGAATAAAGTGGCGGAAGCCGCCGAGGCAAACAATCACCATCCGGACATTCACATCAACTACAAACGCATATCGGTAAAGTACTGGACCCATTCATCGGGAGGCGTGACTCTTGCCGATGTGCAGATGGCCCAGAAAATCGATCCGTTATTTTAGTAATTTTGACAAACTAAGTAGTGTCGTCCTGAGCCCAGTCGAAGGGCTCTTTCAATAAATTGTGGGATGTCGAAGGACATTCACGTTTCGACATTCCCCTTCAGGGTATGAGTGCGACGGTCAAATACCACAAGCTCAACGCGACACATAAGGCCAAAATCGAATCAGCTTGTTTCTTCCTGCAACATATCATCGAGAGTCTGCCTTCGGCGCGTTAGCTGATATTTACCTCCTTCTACTGCTACCTCTGGAAGTAAAGGCTGTGTATTGTAGTTAGAAGACATAGCGAATCCGTATGCGCCCGCGCCGCCAACAACAATAAGGTCGCCCGTTTTCGGCAGAGGCAATCGCCGGGGCACCGGTTCTTCATCCTTCTGAGTGAGCACATCTCCCGACTCGCATACCGGACCTGCCACAATGATATCCTGCTCGGGTCCCAAATCATCTCCCACGATCCAAATAGGATGAAACGACCCATATGCCATGGGACGAAGCAAGTGACAAAATCCAATATTGCCCAACACATAATCGAGACGCTTGCCGTCTTCATCAAAAGTATGGTTTAGCGCGCGCACTTCTCCAATAAGGTATCCGCATCCGGCAACGAACCTTCTGCCGGGTTCGATCTCGCATATAATCTTGCGACCGAAATAATCTTCCAGAACTTTCACCCGCTCAGCAAGAATAGATTTGTAGCCGGAAATTTCTTCCTGCGGTAACTCAGGATTGTACTGATAAGGCAGGCCACCGCCAAAGTTGACTACTTCCAGATCGCTAAATCCTTTTGCGAAGTCCACCAACTTTCCGGTGAGCCGTTTCAGATGCTCCATATCCCCACCCGACCCTATATGAATATGCACACCGGAAATTGTCAGGCTGTGTTTCTTCGCTATGGCCCGAGCTTCGTCCAGGTTTTCGTACCAGATACCGTGCTTGCTGTAAGGTCCGCCAGTGTTGGTCTTTTTGGAGTGACCGGCACCTTCCCCCGGGTTAATGCGAATGGATACTTTATGATTCCCCTGGTTCGCTTCCTCAAACGCACGACCATATTCCTCCAGCATTCCCAGCGTTCCGCAATTGGTGAAAATTTCGTTCTCCAGACAGAACAGCACATCTCCCGGGTATGCGAAAACATCGCTGGTAAAGCAAATGTCCTCTGGCTTGAATCCTGCTCTGAGCGCGCGCTTCACTTCGTAAATGCTGACCGAATCAATCTTGATTCCATGCTGTAACATTTCCTTGAGCACACGAACATTGGAACAGGCTTTCATCGCGTAACGGGTGACCGGCGCGAGTTGACGAATCTCTTCTATCGACTGGCGCAATGCAGTCATACTGTATACATAAACCGGCGTTCCAAACTCCCCGGCAATCTTTTGGACATCGACACTTTCTATCTTCATCTCAACTCCTTCATAATTTGCCTTTGTAAATGATCTGAATTTATAGCATAGATTTGGGCGTTGCCCTATCGCTTTCCATTCGACTTAAGCCGAATAAAAGCCACAAACTATTTGACTTTTCAAACAGATAAGATAACTTTAAATTATCCTATGAAAAGTAACAACCCCACCCTGCCTCCCCTTATAAACGGGAGGTTATAATAAGGCCAGCACATGACCAAATGGAATATTGAAGAATCTCGCGAGCTATACAACATTCGTGGCTGGGGTTCGGGCTATTTTGACATTAACAACAAGGGGCACATTGTCGTCCAGCCTCAAAACGGAAACCACCATTCCATCGACCTGAAAGAATTGGTCGAGGATATTCAGGCGAAAGGCTATTCCCTGCCCGCGCTCATCCGATTTTCAGATATCCTCAAAGCCAGTATCGCCAAACTGGCCAACGCGTTCGACAGATCTATCAAAGAGTACGGTTATAAGGGAGCCTACCACGGGGTGTATCCCATCAAGGTCAACCAGCAACGCCAGGTGGTCGAGGAGATCGTCAAGTTCGGCAGGCCATTCAACTTCGGGCTGGAAGCTGGCTCGAAACCGGAACTGCATGCGATCCTTGCGATCATGGACAATCCGGAAGCGCTCCTCATTTGCAACGGATACAAGGACGAAACATTCATCCGCCTCGCACTGATGAGCCAGAAACTGGGCAAGAAAGTATTCATCGTTGTGGAACGGCCAGACGAACTGGAGATCATCCACCGGGTCGCGAAAGAAATAAATATCCAACCCAACATCGGACTCCGCATCAAACTCACCAGTGCCGGACAGGGAAGATGGGCTGAGTCGGGCGGAGAGTATTCAAAGTTCGGACTCAACTCGATGGAACTGGTTGACGCATTGGAATTCGCGGAAAAACGCGGGATTAAAGACTGCATCCGTCTCATCCATTTTCACCTAGGAAGCCAGATCACTAATATCCGCCGGATCAAAAACAGTTTGAAAGAAGTGGGACGCTTCTACATGGAACTTCGGAAATCAGGATGCCCCATCGACCACATCGATGTGGGCGGCGGACTCGGCGTCGACTACGACGGGTCACGTTCTACCTACGCATCAAGCACCAACTACACCGTGCAGGAATACGCCAACGACGTGGTTTATCATGTTATGGAGTCCTGCCAGGAGAATGACCTGCCGCATCCGAACATCATTTCTGAATCGGGACGGGCGATGACGGCCTATCATTCCATTCTCGTGTTCAACGTGCTCGACGTCACTTCGTTTCCTGAATGGAGCGAACAAATTGAAATACCCGAAGAAGCTCCCGAGATCGTTCATGAAATTCACGATGTACTGGAAAACACATCGAACAAAAACCTGAGTGAGTCCTGGCACGATGCCACACACTTAAAGGATGAAATACACAATCAGTTCCTGCTCGGACTCATCACTTTGCAAGACCGCGCGCTTTGCGAACGCATTTACTGGGGCATCAGCAGAAAAATTGAAAAACTGTCTGAACGATTGAAGTACATGCCGGATGAAATTGTGACCCTGCGCAAAAATCTGGCCGACAAATATTTCTGTAATTTTTCAGTATTCCAATCCGTTCCCGATTCATGGGCCATCGACCAGGTGTTCCCCGTCCTCCCCATTCAACGATTGAATGAAGAACCCAAACGCGACGCGACTCTCGAAGACATCACCTGCGACTCAGACGGACGACTCGATCTCTTCATTGGCACTAACCGAAGCAATACGCCGACACTCAAAGTCCATTCGCTGGAACCCGGCGAGTCCTACCAGTTCGGAATATTTTTAATCGGATCGTACCAGGAAATCCTTGGCGACCTGCACAACCTCTTTGGCGACACGAACACCTTCCACGTTTCCATACAGAAAGACGGCAGTCTCAAGTACGAACAGATCATCGAAGGCGAAGATGTGACCGATGTGCTGGATTACGTCCAGTTCAAAGCAGACGAACTCGCGGGCCGGGTGTCCGGATTTCTAATCAATTATGTAGAAAATGGCAACATCACCCAGGAAGATGCCGACGAGTTTTTAAAATTATACAAAGAAGGCCTCAACGGTTACACCTACCTCCTTAAGTAAACTCCTCTTGCCCAGAGGAGGAATAGTTTTAAAGGCATGAACTGAGATTTTCAGTTGTCATCCTGAGCCTGTCGAAGGATCTCGGTTTTGCTCACATCAAGGCCCTTCGACAAGTTCAGGGCGACACATCTTAAGGTCGAGCGACACCCAAATATGAAAATTATTTTTGGACCTTTGGCCTTGTCAGAATATTGACCATTTCCTGATGGACGTACCCGTTAGTTGCGAGAACGTTATTATCGTAAATACTGAATGGACCACCATCGAAGGCAGTGACAGTACCACCAGCCTCGCGTACGATCAACACACCAGCGGCCATATCCCAGGGACTGAGGTGTGCCTCCCAGAATCCATCAAAGCGCCCCATCGCGGTATAACAAAAATCCATCGCCGCAGAACCCGGACGCCTCACAGCCTGACATGACTTCATTAAATTGCAGAAATGATCCAGATTGTCGTCTTCACTGCCAACGATCTTGGGAGTGAACCCAGTCACCAGCAAACTTTTTTCCAGAGTGTCGGTAGAGGACACTTTAATAGGTCTGCCATTGAGCATCGCACCCTGCCCCTTCTCAGCGACAAACATTTCGTCGAGGTTTGGATTATAAATAACGCCGACGACCAGTTCGCCTTCGTGCTCAAGTCCAATAGAGACGCAGTAACAGGGGAATCCGTGCGAGTAGTTGAGTGTTCCGTCGAGAGGATCGATGACCCATTTATTTTTCGCATCGCCCTGAGTGCTACCCGACTCTTCGGCGAGGATCGCATGATCTGGGAAATTCTTTTTAATGCGGTCGATGATTTCCTTTTCGCAAAGAAGATCAACTTCAGTAACGACATCGCCCCGCACTCCGCCTTTTTCAGAAATGTCACGAATGTCATCCACGCGTTCGCTTTGTATTTTACCGGCGGCACGAGCCGCTTCAACCGCGACCTTAACAGCTTCCGTCATTCAATCCATCCCCCGCCACAA
>FUWD013233006.1_pt1 | contig 27125 bp, 28 predicted proteins | sample 1063281 | NCBI WGS metagenome assembly FUWD01 (sample SAMEA79048168, study PRJEB19326) | metagenome | biome: marine | reverse complement strand
CCTATAATTAAAAAAATAACTAAATTAATAAATAAAAATTTTTTTAATATAGATAAACTTTTTAGAAAATTGCTGAACATTAACGAACGTTCCATCTGTATCCACTGCCATATCTTGTTTCTATAGCTGTAAAATCAGGGTCAACTTTTTTAAATTTTTTTCTAATTCTTTTAACATGACTATCAATAGTTCTATCTTCAATATCCGTATCTTCTCGATAGGCAATATCCATAAGTTGAGCTCTTTCTTTTATTATTCCTGGTCTCTTTGCTAATTCTTTAACTATTAAAAATTCTGTAGTCGTAAGTTTATCTGGTAATTGCTTGCTATCCCATTCACATTCAAGTTGTGAAGGGTCAAGTTTTAGCTTCCCATGTGAAATAATATTTTTTGTGTCTTCAAGATTATTATTAATATCTTTTTTTCTAAGCTGAACCCTTATTCTTTCTATTAAAACTTTAATGGAAAAACCTCCTGACTTTTTTATGAAATCATCTGCACCCAGCTTTAAGCCTAACAGTTCGTCTATCTCATCATCTTTTGAAGTTAAAAAAATTACGGGTAAAGAAGTTTTTTTTCTTAATTTTTTTAAAAGTTCTTCGCCATCCATTTTTGGCATCTTTATATCTATAACAGCAAGGTCTGGTGGATTTCTAGTTAAGCCAATTAAAGCACTTTCTCCATCAATATACGTTTGAACTTTAAAGCCCTCTTTTTCAAGGGCTATACTTATACTTGTGAGTATATTTCTATCATCATCAATAAGAGCTATTGTTTGTGTTTGCATAATCTACTTTAAAAATACTAAATTGTTCTAATTTAGGCAATGGAGATAAATTAATGAAGTATTCCCCAATTGTCCCCTGTATTCACGTCTACCGTCAATGGTGTTGAAAAAGTGTGTAAATCACTTTCTTTAACACTTGTCATTTCATCTCTGATTATTTCAGTTATATTTTTAACTTCTTTTACCGGAACCTCAAAAATTAGTTCATCATGAATTTGCAATAATATTTTTGATTTATTATTTTTAATGCTTTCAAATTTTTTGTTAAGTCTAATCATTGCAAGTCGCATGATTTCAGATGCTGACCCTTGGATAGGAGCATTGATAGCTGCTCTTTCTTGAAAATTTCTTACATTAAAATTTTTATCATTAATTCCATTAAAATGAGATCTTCGACCAAAAATATTAGTTACATAACCACTTTTTCTACAAAACTTAATTGTATTATCCATATAAATTTTTATTTCAGGAAATTTTAAGAAATAAGCATTTAAAAATTCATCTGCTTCATGATTTGAAACATTTATTTGTTTTGCAAGCCCATATTGTGAAATACCATAAATTATTCCAAAATTAATTGCCTTGGCTTTTCTTCTCATGTCTTGGTCTACTTTTTTAATATCAACATTAAATACTTGGCTTGCTGTAAGAGAGTGAATATCCTCATTATTGCTAAATGCTTTTTTCAATTCTTTGACTTCTGCTAAGTCAGCTAAAATTCTCATTTCAATCTGATTATAATCTGCAGATATTAATGTGAACCCTTTTTCTGCTATAAAAGCTTTTCTTATATCTTTACCATCCTCTGATTTAATAGGAATATTTTGTAGATTTGGATCACTGGAAGCTAGTCTTCCTGTTGTTGTTGCTGCCAATAAAAATGAGGTATGAACTCGTTTAGTGGTTGGATTAATATGCTCAGGTAAAGCATCTGAATAAGTATTTTTAAGTTTAGATACTTGTCTCCAGTCTAGAATTAATTTAGGAAATTCATGCCCTTTAAATGCTAAGTCTTCTAACACACTTGCGTTTGTGGCAAAACTTCCTTTTCTAGTTTTTTTAAGTACAGCAATCTTTAAATCATTGTAAATAATTTCACCTAATTGTTTTGGTGAGGCAATATTAAATTCTTTTTTTGAAATTTTAAAAACTTCTTTTTCTAGTTTATTAATTTTTTTCTCAAATTTTTCAGACAATACCTTTAAAAATTTATTATCAATTTTTATTCCTTCAATTTCCATAAATGCTAATATTTTAATTAAAGGTTTTTCAAAGATCTCATAAATATTAGTTAATTTTTCTAATTTTAAATTTTTACTAAATATTTTGTATAATCTATAAGTAATATCAGCATCTTCAGCAGCATACTCCATTGCCTTATCTAGCTCTACATCACTAAAATTTATTTCTTTCTTACCTGTGCCAACAATTTCTTTAAATGAAATTGTTTTATGCTGTAGATGAATCTCAGACAAGGTATCCATGTTGTGTCTATTTTTTCCAGCATCCAATACATAAGACATCAACATTGTATCTTCCATTGAATTCATATCTATTCCCTGTTTAAACAAGACAATAAAATCAAACTTAATATTTTGACCAATCTTTTTTACACTCTTGTCTTCTAAAAGTGGTTTTAGTTTTTTAATTACAGCTTCTTTTTTTAAACATCCTTTAAACTTATGACCAATTGGAATGTAACAAGCCTTACCAATTTTAGTGCTTAATGAAATTCCTACTAAATCAGCTTGATGTGCATCTAGTGAGCTAGTTTCAGTATCAATTGCTAGTTCTCCAGCTTCTTCTGCTTCGTTAATCCATTCATCTATTTCTTTTTCATTAGTGATGAGATGATAGTTTTTTTTACTTATATTTTGCTGTTTTTTTTCAGGTTTTGTCTCTCTTGCGATTTCTCCTAGCTCAGGTTCTCCATATGCAGAAATGACAGAGCTAAGAAGTCTATTAAACTCCATTTCTCGTAAAAATTTATATAGCTTATCTTTATCAATTTCCTTTAAATTAAATTCTTCTATCTTTCTTTCAACTGGAGCATCTTTCATTAGTGTCACTAATTTTTTACTAATTATTGCTTTATCTTTATTTTCTATAAGTGTTTCTCTTCGTTTATTTTGTTTTATTTCTTGAGCGTTATCTAATAACTTTTCTAAAGTTCCATACTTATTAATCAGTTCTGCTGCAGTTTTTACGCCTATCCCTGGAACTCCTGGAACATTATCGCTACTGTCTCCAGCTAAAGATTGAACATCTATAACTTTTTCTGGTCCTACTCCAAATTTGGTTACTATATCATCAGATGTTATAAATTTATTTTTCATTGGATCGAATATACGAACGTCTTTTCTATACAATTGCATTAAATCTTTATCTGAAGAGACTATTGTTACCTTCGCACCTTTTGCTAAAATTTGCTCTGCATAAGTAGCTATTAAATCATCTGCTTCATAATTTGGAAGATCTACAGATGGTAAATTAAAAGCAACTACAGACTTTCTTATATATTCAAACTGTGGTGCTAAATCATCTGGTGCTTCTGATCTATTAGCTTTGTAGTCTGAATAGATTTCATTTCTAAAAGTTTTTCTAGCTGCATCAAATATTACTGCAAAGTGCGTAGGTTTTTGAAGATTTTCATTTGATTTTGAATCTTCTAATAGTTTAAATAACATGCTGCAAAATCCACTAACTGCACCAACAGGTAAACCATCACTTTTTCTAGTTAGTGGTGGCAATGCGTAATAAGCTCTAAAAATATAACCCGAACCATCTATTAAATAAAAATGATCTGTTTTTTTTATTTTTTATCCATTAAATAATATTATCTTAATAATTTTAAATACTATAAATGTATTAACACGCATGGAGCAAAAAAATATACTTTCTGTTAAAAATTTAAAAAAAATTTATTCAAGTAAACAGGCTGGAGATAACCTTGCATTAAATGATTTAAACTTGGACGTGAAAGAAGGAGAAATTTTTGGTCTTCTTGGTCCTAATGGTGCTGGAAAAACAACATTTATAAATATTTTAGCTGGAACAGTGGTAAAAACAGCTGGACAAGTAAATGTATGGGGTTTTGACTTAGATAAAAACCCAAGACAGGTTAGGGCTTCAGTTGGAATAGTGCCTCAAGAAGTAAATCTTGATCCATTTTTTAGCCCAAGGAAATTATTAGAATTACAGGCTGGTCTTTATGGAATTAAAGAAAAAGATAGAATTACAGATACAATTCTAAAATTAGTATCCCTAGAAAAACAAGCTAATAGCTATGCTAGAAGTTTATCTGGTGGAATGAAAAGAAGGTTGCTAATGGCTAAAGCTTTAGTTCATCAACCACCAATAGTTATTTTAGATGAGCCTACGGCTGGTGTTGATGTTGAGTTAAGACAAAATTTATGGAAAAATGTAAAATTACTCAATGAACTTGGTGTAACTATCATTCTAACAACTCATTATCTTGAGGAAGCTGAGGAAATGTGCGGAAAAATAGCTATATTAAATAAAGGAAATATTGTTGCTCTAGACAGTACTAAGAATTTATTAGATAGAATTCAAACCAAAAAAGTAACCTTTAAAACTGACATAAAGATTAATATTAACGATGATGATCTAGAATCTTTAAAAATAGTTTCACACTTAGATAATGAAGTTTGTATTTCTTATGAAAAAAGTAAAATTAATATGGAAGAATTAATTAATTTAATTAAGAAAAATAACGTCAAAATTATAGATATTTCAACTGACGATGGTGATTTAGAGGATGTTTTTTTAAGACTAATAAAAAACTAGATTATCACATTAATAAATAGTAATTTGTAGATATGGATCTATTAAAAACTAATTCAATTCAAAAAGTATTAAAAACATTTATTCTAATTTTTATAGGAACAATGGCTTTAACTATTTCAGCTAAATTAAAAATACCATTTTATCCTGTACCTATGACAATGCAAACTTTTGTAGTTCTTTTTTTGGGAATTGCTTTTGGATATAAAATTGGCCTAGCATCTGTAGCTGTTTATCTTCTAGAGGGTATTCTAGGAATGCCTGTATTTTCTAACTCACCAGAAAAAGGTATTGGGATAGTTTATTTTACTGGTCCAACAATGGGATACTTAATTGGATTTTTATTTGCTTCTTTTTTTGCAGGCTATTTAAATTTTAATAAAAATATTTTTATAATTTTTGGAAAATTAATATTTTCTGTTTCGGTAATCTATATATTTGGAGTTATTTGGTTGGGAATTTTAATTGGATGGGACAAACCAATTCTTCAATTAGGAGTTACACCATTTTTATTAGCTGAATTATTCAAGATTTGTTTATTAACTATATTAGCTAAAAAAATTATTAAATTTAGAAAATTTATCTAGGGGATCTTTTAGATAAAATTCTTTGTAAAGTTCTTCTGTGCATTTTAAGTCTTCTAGCAGTTTCAGATACATTTCTATTACATAATTCAAAAACTCTATGAATGTGTTCCCACTTAACTCTATCAGCTGACATAGGGTTTTCTGGTGGTTCAGCTTTTTTCTCTGGATCGGCTAGTAATGCTTTCTCAACATCATCTGCGTCTGCTGGCTTTGCAAGATAATCAATTGCACCTTCTTTAATCGCAGCTACAGCCGTTGGAATATTTCCATATCCTGTTAACATTATAATTCTACTACTTGGATTAGAAATTTGAATTTGTTTTACTACTTGAAGCCCGTTTCCATCAGCTAGTCTAAGATCAACAACAGCAAAACCTGGTTTTTTTTCTATAACTGATTGAATACCTTTTTGCACACCCTCAGCTTGAAAAACCTCAAACCCTTTTTTTTCCATTGCTCTAGCAAGCCTGTCTCTGAAAGGATTGTCATCATCAACAATTAATAAGGTTTTATTGTCAAAATCACTTAGTTTTTTTAAATTATTCAGTTCAGCCATGAGATTAATATGGTGTTTAATTGTTGAATTTCAACACCTATTATTTACTTTACATTAATTAACTATTGCCTTAATTGCATAATTTATATGAAAGTTTTTAAGTATTTTTAAAAACTTTTTTTTATTAAATTTTTTTTGGAGACATAATGCAAAAATTTAAAACAGTTGATGATCTTATAAATCAACTAAAGCCAGAAAAACCTATTTATTGTATTAGGAAAAAATCAATACAATTAGCTTCTACATATTTTAGAAATAAATTTCCTGGTAAAGTGCTTTATGCAGTAAAAACTAACCCACATCCTGAAGTACTAAAAACAATAGTTGAAAGTGGGATTGAGAACTTTGATATAGCCTCTATTCAAGAAATTAAAGATATAAGAGCAATTAATCCTAATGCAAAATGTTCATATATGCATACAGTCAAAAGTAGAGAAAGTATTAAAGAAGCTTATTTTAATTATAATGTTAAAGCTTTTTCCCTTGATACTAAAGATGAATTAATAAAAATTATTGAAACAACTAACGAGGCAAAAGACCTTGAATTATTTGTAAGAGTAGCCGTTTCAAATGAGCATGCTGAAATAGATTTATCAACAAAATTTGGGGCGTCCATATCTGAGGCGACTGCTTTATTGAGATTAACAAAGCAATATGCAAAAAAAATAGGTTTAAGTTTCCATGTGGGATCTCAATGTATGCATCCTATTTCATATACAAAAGGAATTGCAGATATTGGAAATATAATAAGAAAAACTAAAATTATTCCTGATTATATTAATATTGGAGGTGGATTTCCTGCTATATATCCAGATCTTGTACCTCAATCTTTAGATAATTATTTTGAAGAAATAAAAAAAGGTTTATCAAATTTAAACTTAGAAAAACTTCCTGAAATATTATGTGAGCCTGGAAGAGCACTAGTTGCAGAAAGTGGATCAACAATTGTAAGAGTAAATCTTAGAAAAAAACAAAAACTTTATATAAATGATGGAACGTATGGAACTCTTTTTGATGCTGGTACACCAAACATAGTTTACCCTTCTCGTTTAATTAAAAGTGGAAAAGCAATATCAAAAAAATTAACTGCTTTTGATTTTTATGGCCCTACGTGCGATAGTATGGATTACATGAAAGGACCTTTTTTGCTTCCAAATAATATTAAAGAAAATGATTATATTGAACTAGGTCAGCTTGGTGCCTACGGTCTAACTTTTAGAACTCAATTTAATGGTTTTTATTCTAATGAAATTTATGAAGTAGAAGACGAACCTATAATGACGTTATATGGTAAAGAGAGCAATAAAGGTATATTAGTTGCTTAATGTCAGAAAACAAAAATTTAACTCATAATAGCAAAAAAAGCTTCTTACAAAATCCAGTTGAACACATCGATATTACTTCTTTTGATGCACGAAAAATAATTTCCTCAATGGAAAAAATGTCTTTTGTCTCAAGAGAAACAGCAAATGCAGCCAATATCTTTAATGAAATGATTCAAGATAAGGATTGCACAATTTTTTTAACACTTGCTGGATCAACTTCTGCTGCAGGGTGTATGAATATTTATAAAGATTTAGTTAAATATAATATGGTTGATGCAATTATTGCAACAGGAGCTTCAATAGTTGATATGGATTTTTTTGAAGCTTTAGGTTTTAAACATTACCAAGGTTCACAGTTTCAAGATGATACTGAATTAAGAAAAAATTATATAGATAGGATTTACGATACTTATATTGATGAAGAAGAATTGCAGGAATGTGATCAGAAAATATGTGAAATAGCAGATACACTTGATCCAAGAAGTTATACATCAAGAGAATTTATTTATGAAATGGGTAAATATTTAAAGAAAAATTCTAAAAAAAAAGATTCTTTAATTGAAACAGCATATGACAATAATGTTCCTATATTTTGTCCCGCATTTACAGACTCAAGTGCTGGTTTTGGATTGGTCACTCACCAAGAAAATAATCCTAAAAACCATATTACGATAGATTCTATTAGAGAACTTCGTGAATTAACTGAAATAAAGATTCAATCAAAAGGATCTGGCTTATTTATGATTGGTGGAGGAGTTCCAAAAAATTTTGTTCAAGATACTGTTATCTGTGCTGAGCTTTTAGGAAAAGAAGTTGAGATGCATAAATATGCAGTGCAAATTACAGTGGCAGATTCTAGGGATGGTGCTTGTAGTAGTTCTACATTAAAAGAAGCAAGCTCTTGGGGCAAGGTAGATATTGCAAAAGAACAAATGGTTTTTGCAGAAGCAACCAGTGTCCTTCCTTTGATTGCAAGTGACGCTTATCATAAAGGTGACTGGAAAAACAGAACGAGAAAAAATTTCTCAAAAATATTTAAATAAAATTGAAATATCTTTCTAATAAAAATGGGTTTCTAGGAATTGACAATGATGTTAATTTTAAAGAAAAAGTAGTAGTTGTTCCATTTGGTTTAGAAAAAACTGTAAGTTATGGTGGTGGCACTCGTAATGGCCCTAAAGAAATTATCAAAGCATCACATCAAGTTGAATTATATGATGAAGAATTACATTGTGAACCCTACAAAAAAATTGGAATTAAAACTTTAAAACCATTTAAAATTGATAAAGACATTAAAAAAGCTCTTAAAAAGATGTCTGATATAAATCAAGAAATATTGGATAAAAAATTATTTCCAATCACTTTTGGTGGGGAACACTCAATAACACCTGGATGTATTGCTCCATTTGTAAAAAAACACAAAGAAATATGCCTACTACATTTTGATGCACATGCAGATTTAAGAGATAGTTATAATGGAGAAAAATTTTCTCATGCCTCAGCTATTAGGAGATGTCTTGATCATAAAAATGTTTCAATAATCTCATTTGGGATCAGAAATATATCTCAAAGTGAAATACCATTCTTAAAAAAAAACTCATCTAGAATTAATATCTTTTGGGCAAAAGACAAAAGTAAATGGGACCTAAAAAAATTTAAAAAAATGATAAAGAATAAAACAGTTTATTTAACATTTGATGTTGATGGTTTAGATTCAAGTATAATGCCCGCAACAGGTACGCCTGAACCAGGTGGACTATTATGGGATGAAACTTTAAATATTATACGGATAGCTGCTAAAAACTCTAATATTGTTGGTGCAGATATAAATGAACTTTCACCTATAAAAGGTTTTAATTCTTATAATTTTTTTGTAGCAAAACTTGCTTATAAAATTTTATCTTACAAATTTTTATACTAAGCTTTTGAAGCTTTAAGAGTTCCCAATAATAATCTGAATGGAATTAACATTGCTAAAGCAACAAATATTTTAACTGCTAAGTCACCTAGAGATAAAGTAACCCATGGTATTCCAGTTGCATAAAATGAGATAGAAAAGAATAAAAATGTATCAACAGTAGATCCAATTAACGATGAAGTTAGTGGAGCAACAAACCATTTCTTTTTTCTTAAATAGTCAAAAATTTGAACATCCAACAACTGTGCAACCATAAATGCTGTGCCTGAACCTATAGCAATTCTGACTGAAATTAAGTCTGCAAAATTTGTTGAAAAGAAAAGAGTAAATACAATCCCTATAATAAAACCAACATAAACAATTTTTCTAGCTACAAACTTACCATAAGATCTATTAGCTAAATCTGTAATCAAAAATGCAACTGGATAACTAAAAGCTCCATAAGTTAATATTTCTTCTAAGCCATAATATTGAATGGGAAATTGTACCAAATAATTTGAAGCTAAAACTACAATACCCATTATCAATGAGAGTAGCAAAAAAAGTTTACTCATTAAGCTGATTTACTAGGGGATACTTTGGGTGCTTTTTTTACGAATGGTGACTTAATTAATATACTTTTTTTTAATTTTTTTAATCTTGGTGATATATTTTTATTTCTTGCAGTCTTTAAAAATTCATCAAAAGTACCTTTTTTATCAACACATCTCATACCTGCATTGCTTACAGTTAAAGTTAAACTTCTTTTTAAAAGTTCACTTGTAAATTTTGTTTTTTTTAAATTTGGTAAAAATCTTCTATTAGTCTTATTGTTAGCATGACTAACATTGTGACCTTTCATAGGTATTTTACCGGTTAATTCGCATTTTTTAGACATAATATTTAGTGACTATATAAGATGAGTTAGTGACCTCGTCAAGTTTATTAGCTTTAATTAGGCTGTTTCTTGCCTATTATTTCTCTAAAATTCTTGATCCCATCAGTAATTAATATTTCTTTTAGCTCTTTTTTTATCTTTCCAACAATATTGGGGCCCTGAAAAACCATACCAGTATATAATTGAACATAGCTTGCACCAGCTAAAAATTTTCTATGTGCACTTTCTCCTGAGTCCACACCACCTACTCCAATAATTTCAATTTTATTTTTTAATAATCTATAAAACTTACTTATTAATTTATTAGCCTCTTCTTCAAGAGGTTTTCCAGATAAACCACCCTTTTGATGTTTCAGTATATTGTTTAATTTATCTCTATTTCCTGCGGTTGTATTTGAAACAATTATTGCACTTACTTTGTGTTCTAACAATATTTTACTTAATACTTCAATTTGTTCATCTGAAATATCAGGAGAAATTTTTACAACAATTGGTATTTTAGATTTAAGCTTAATTTTTTCTTCTTTAACTAAATTCATTAATTCATCAAATTTAGTTTCATCATGAAAACTTCTTAAGTTTTCTGTATTAGGTGAGGAAATATTAATTGTAATATAGTCAGCGATATCATGAAAAGTTCTAAGACCAATTAAATAATCATTTAGCCTATCATCACTATCTTTATTTGGACCTATATTAATTCCCAATAAACCCTTATTCAAATTTGATCGAATTCTATTGCTTACACTTTCTGATCCTAAATTATTAAATCCCAATCTATTTATAAGTGCTTCGTCTTCCACCAATCTAAATACTCTTGGTTTTGGATTTCCATACTGTTTAAGTGGTGTAACGGTCCCCACCTCAACAAACCCAAATCCAAGTTTAAATAAAGAATTATAAACTTCAGCATTTTTATCAAATCCAGCAGCCATTCCAATTGGGTTATCTATTTCTTTGCCAAATAGTTTAGTCTTGAACATTGGATCATCTTTATTTTCATCCCTTAAATTTGGTGTCAAATTTAATCTTAAAGACTTAATTGCTAAATTATGAGCAGTTTCAGGATCAATTTTAAAAATTAGTGATCTGAATTTTGAAAACATTATTTTATTTTTTCTGTTATTAATTTTTTAGTTTCGTTAACTCCAAAGAAGCTTATAAAAAAGCCCATTCTTGGACCATTTTCATCTCCAAATACGACTTCATAAATCAATTTAAACCAATCACGTAGATTTTCTGAATATCCATTTTCTTTTCCAGTTGAGTAAATTAATGTTTGAATATCCTCAGGTAACATTGCATCATTACAATCATCAAGAGTCTTTACTAGAGCCTCTAATGCAATTTTTTCGTTTGAATCTGGTTTCTTATATTTTTTCTGAAGTTTGATTACATCATTAAAGTATTTAATAGCGTAGCCAATTAAATTATCAAAAATTATATGATCTTTTTCTGAGATATCTTTTTTATATTTTTTTACAAACTTCCAAAGTAATTCCTTGGAATCTGCATTACTTGCCTCCACTAAATTTAAAAGCATTGAAAAACTCATAATAGTATCTTCTTTAGGAATTAATCCATTATGTACATGCCAAACTGGATTCATTAATAACTGTAATTCATTTTGATTTTTAGCTTTTTCCACAAAATCTAAATATTCATCAACTGTTTTTGGAACTATTTCTTTGTATAGTTTTTTTGCTCTTTTAGGATTTTGATACATGTACAATGAAAGACTTTCAGGAGACGCATATTCTAACCACTGATCAATAGTGATCCCATTACCTTTTGACTTTGAAATTTTTTCACCTTTTTCATCTAAAAATAGTTCATAAGCAAAACCAGACGGGTTTGTTTTGCCAATCAATTTAACTATTCTTGAAGATAATATTGCACTTTCTATTAAATCTTTTCCATACATTTCAAAATCTATATCGAGGGCATACCACCTCATAGCCCAATCCACTTTCCACTGCAATTTACAATGTCCGTCTAAAATACTTGTTTCAAGTTTTTTTCCATTATTATCAAAGATAATTTTAGATTTTTCTTTTAAGATTTCTAAAACCGGAATTTCTAAAACCTTACCAGTATCTGGACATATAGGTAAAAAGGGACTGTAGGTTCTTTGTCTTTCCTTACCAAGTGTTGGAAGAATTATATCCATGATACCCTGATAGTTTTCTAAAATTAATTGTAGCGTTGGATTAAAAAAACCACTTTTATAGAGAACTGAAGAACTTTTAAAACTATACTCAAATTTAAATTTATCTAAAAAATCTTTTAACATTTCATTATTATGCTCACCAAAGCTTGAAAATTTTTCGAATGGATCTGGTACTTGGGTTAAAGGTTTATGAAGGTTTTTATTTAATAGCTCTTGATTAGGTACATTTTCAGGAACTTTTCTGAAACCATCCATGTCATCTGAAAAGGTTATAATTTCTGTTGGTATATCCGTAAGTTGTTTTAGCGCATTAACCATCATTGATGTTCTTGCTACCTCACCAAAGGTACCTATATGGGGTAATCCACTTGGTCCATAGCCAGTTTGTAAAATAATTTTACCTTTTTTCTCAATAAAGGATTTTCTTTCACGCAACATTTTTTTAGCCTCAACAAAAGGCCATGCGTTAGTTTTATCTAAATTTTCTTTTTCAATCACTTTGTTTAATAAGAAATATCTTATATTAGGTGTTATTATTAACTCTTATAGAGTTGAAATTTATTTACCATAAAATAATGTTCTATCAAAATGTCTAATTATAAAACTGTTTTTTTTACCTTGGGTGTTTTGCAAATTATTCTTGGAATTTCTATGATGATTCCAATTTTAGCCCAATTTATTTATTCTGAACTAGATTCTTCTTTTATTGGGGCTTCTATAATTTCAATAATATTTGGTGTTTTATTTTTTTTGACAAATTTAAACCATGACAAAAAGTTAAACTTACAACAAGCATTCTTATTAACCGCTCTTTCTTGGTTGAGTATTGCAATATTTGGCTCTTTACCTTTTATTTTTTCTACTCTTGAACTGTCCATTACTGATTCTTTTTTTGAAAGTATGTCTGGTATTACTACTACTGGATCTACAATTATTTCAAACTTGGAGGGCGCCCCTAGATCAATACTTTTATGGCGAGCTATGCTTCAATGGTTAGGAGGAATTGGTATTATTGTAATGGCAATAACTCTAATGCCAATAATGAACGTTGGGGGAATGCAGTTATTTAAGATTTCAAGTAACGATTCTTCAGAAAAGTTATTACCAAAATCTAAGGAAATATCTCTTAGATTAATTTATGTATATTTGGTGTTAACAACACTTTGTGCTGTTACCTATAAAATTTTTGGTATGAATATTTTTGATAGCCTAACTCACTCCATGACTACAATAGCAACAGGTGGATTTTCGAATTATAATGAATCTATAGGATATTTTAATAGTTTACCCATTGAAATATCATCGATGGTTTTTATTATACTGGGTAGCCTACCTTTCATAGCTTATATAAAATTTTTAAATGGTAATAAAAAAATATTTACTTCCGATGTCCAAATTAAATCATTTATTAAGATAATTATTTTTTCAATTATTCTACTTTTTATTTATTCACTTTTTCAAAATAAAGATTTTTCTCAAATTAATATAAGAGTAATTGTTTTTAACGTTATTTCTATCTTAACTGGTACGGGATATGTCACTGGAGAATTTGATGGATGGGGAAATTTTCCACTAATTTTCTTTTTAACTCTAATGTTTATTGGTGGTTGTGCTGGCTCAACAACTTGTGGAATTAAAATTTTTAGAATTCAAATTTTATATCTATTTATTGTTAATCAATTAAAAAAAATTATTTATCCAAGAGGTATATTTGTAATTAAATATGATAAAAATAAAGTAGATGATAAATTTATGGCTTCAATTATCTCTTTTATTTTTCTTTACTTGGTTATATTTTTTTTGATAACTGCATTTTTATCTTTAAGTGGTTTAGATTTTGTAACCTCAATCTCAGGTGCTGCTACATCAATTTCCAATGTTGGCCCAGGGTTAGGCTCTACAATTGGCCCTAATGGCAATTTTTCAAATATACCCGAAATATCTAAATGGATTTTAAGTCTTGGAATGATCTTGGGTAGATTAGAATTGTTTGCTATACTGGTATTGTTTCTACCTTCTTTTTGGAGAAATTAATTATGATTGAAATAAAAAAACAATCACTCTCAGAAACTTTTTCTATCTACTTAGATAAAAGAATGCTTAGAATATTATTGCTTGGGGCTATCTCGGGGTTTCCTTGGGTGCTCATAGGAAGTAGTTTGAGTTTATGGCTTAAGGAAGAAGGGTTGAGTAGATCAACAATTGGTTGGGCAGGTTTAATATTTGCAGTTTACGCTTTTAACTATTTGTGGGCACCACTTGTTGACAGACTTCAAATACCATACCTAACAAAAAAACTTGGTCATAGAAGAGGCTGGATAGTATTAATGCAAATTGCAATTTTAATTTGCCTTGTTACTTGGAGCTTTATTAACCCAACTGAAAACTTAGCACTTTTAATTACAGTTGGTTTAATTATTGCTATAGCTTCAGCCACACAAGATATTACTGTTGATGCCTTAAGAATTGAACAAATAGGTGTGGATGAAAGCAAATCAATGGCTGCTGGTGCAGCTATGGCAGTTGTTGGGTGGTGGAGTGGATACAAACTGGGTGGTGTAATAGCTTTGTTTGCTGCTCAATATTTAGAAAATATTGGTGTTAGCAATTACTGGCAAATTACATTTTTAATTTTAGGTGTTGTGGTAATTTTAATGAATATAGGATTGATGTTTGTTCATGAGCCACTTACCACTGACAGACAGCTTAAACAAAAAGAGACTGATAATTTAATAGCAAATAAACTTGGGTCAAAAAATATTTTAACCACGTTTGTTGCTTGGATCAGTAGTACATTGGGTGGTCCAATACTAAGTTTCTTTAAAAAAAATGGATTTTCAGTTGCAATTGGAATTTTAAGTTTTATTTTTTTATTTAAGATTGGTGAGGCTTTTCTTGGGCGAATGTCGATAGTATTTTATAAAGAAATAGGATTTTCTAAAGGTGATATAGCTATCTACTCAAAAACTTTGGGATGGGTAACTACAGTTATCTTTACATTATTAGGTGGGCTTTTTGTAATTAGGTCTGGAGTTTTAAAAGCAATGTTTGTTGCTGGTATATTAATGGCTGCAACAAACTTATTATTTACTGTCTTGGCATGGAGTGATAAATCTGAACTATTATTTGCTGTAGCGGTCATATTTGATGATATTGCAGCAGCTTTTGCAACAGTAGCATTTGTTGCGTTTATTTCACTGCTAGTAGACAGAACCTATACAGCAACTCAATATGCATTACTTGCCTCGATTGGAACAGCAGGCAGAACAACACTCGCATCATCATCTGGTGCTTTGGTGGATTGGTTAAATGGAGATTGGGGAGTATTTTTCATCTTAACAGCTGTTATGGTAATACCTTCTTTGATTTGTTTATGGTTTATTAAAGATAAACTAAAACTACGTGAAAAATAATTATTTTTATAAAAAACCTTTATCAAATATTTATAAGAAACCATCCGAAGTTTCTGAAGTTACTTCTCAGATTATATATGGTGAAAAATTCAAAGTTTTATCAAAAAATAAAAGTTGGTTAAAAATAAAAACATCATACGATAATTATATTGGATATATTAAGGATGAGAATTATACAAATGATCACAATCCTACACATAAAATATTTACCCTAAAAACTAATATTTTTAATAAAAAAAAGAAAAAGACAAAATATTTTTTACCATTTGCATCAAAGGTTTTAATAATTCAAGAAAAAAAAAAGTTTGTTGAATTTGAAGAAGATAAATGGATTTTAAAAAAAGATATTAAGAAAATTGATCATGTAGAAAAGGACTATTTAAAAATATTAAAATTATTTTTGAGAACTAAATATGTTTGGGGTGGCAAAACTTATAAAGGAATAGATTGTTCAGCTATTTTACAATTATTCTATTATTATAATAATAAATATTATCCGAGAGATACAAAAGATCAGATAGGATACTCAACAAAAAATATGAAAAAAGATATATTTAAAAAAGGAGACATTATATTTTGGAAGGGTCATGTTGCAGTTTGTATTAATGCCAAAAATTTAATTCATGCATATGGACCTGAAAAAAAAGTTTTAATTATGTCTATAACAAAAACAATAGATAGAATTGAAAGAACAGCAAAGTTAATAGTAAAAAAAGTATCTTCTATAAAAAATTAACTTCTACCAAAATCTGGTTTGTTAATATCTTGTTTTAATTTAATTATTTTTTTTCTAACTTTTTTGGTATTAATTAATTTTTTAATAATGGATTTATTATTTTTAGATTGAATATCTTTTTTAAATGAAAGTAAATTTTTGATAAATAAATCAATAACCTCTGAAATATTTTTTTGATTATTAAAAAATATGTCTCTCCACATAATTTCATTAGATGCAGCAATTCTTGAAAAATCTCTTAAACCACCCGCGCTAAATTTAATTAATTCATATTTTTTTTGTTTTTCAAAGTCTGTTGCAGTTTTAACTAAATTGTAAGCGATTAAGTGAGGTAAGTGACTTGTCATAGAAAAGACCGTGTCATGTTTTTTAGAGTCCATAATTGCAACTCTAGAACCAATTTTTTTCCAAAACTTACTTAGTGCCCGAAGGTGTTTCTCATTAGTGTTTCTTTCTTTTATTAATATGCACCACTTATTATGAAATAAATTTTTTACACCATGTTCAGGGCCACTAACTTCTGATCCTGCTATAGGATGGCTGGACGTCCAAAAAATTCCTTTCTTTAATTTCTTTTTAATTAATTCCATAGATTTTTCTTTAGATGAACCAACATCTGTGATGATAGTTTTTGGTAAGAGGTATTTATTTATTTTTAAAATTATTTTTTCATACTCACTCAATGGAGTGCAAAATATTATCAAATCTACATTTGGGATAATTTTTTTGAAATCACTTATAACTTCACAAGGTAATTTTAATTTTTTAATTTTTATAATATTTGACTTAGATTTTTCATAAACAAATATTTTTTTTACTATTTTTTTTTCTACTATTGATCGTAATAATGAAGATCCAATTAAACCACACCCTATAATTAAAATATTTTTCATAATTAATTAAATATAACCTTAACTTCTTTGATAAATTTTGCGTTCTCTTTTTTAGATCCAATTGTTAACCTTAATTTGTTTTTAATATTATATCCATCTTCTGTAGATCTTAATATAATTCCTTTTGATTGTAGTTTGTTAAAAACATAATTAGCTGAAAATTTACATTTATCAAAATTTAGTAATAAAAAATTAGCTGTTACTTCGTTTGAAAAAATATTTATTTTTTCTAAAGTGTTTCTAACTTTATTTGCTTCTGTAATATTATGCTTTACAGATTGATTAATAAAATTTTTATCTTTTAAAGCTTCTGTTGCTGCAATTTGTGCGAGTTGATTTACATTAAATGGTGGTTTAATTAAATTCATTGCATTAATAATTTTTTTTGAAGCATAACCCCAACCAACTCTTAAAGAGGCTAATCCATAAATTTTAGAAAATGTTCTTATTACAACTACATTATCCTTATTTTTAAATAGATCTAAGCTTGACTTGTAATCTTTATTTTTCATATATTCAAAATACGCATCATCTAAGACTAATAATATATTTTTTTTTAATTTTTTTCTTAATTCTAATAATTCTAATTTACTTAAATAAGTGCCTGTAGGATTGTTTGGATTAGCAATAAAAACTATCTTTGTTTTTTTTGTAACTTTTTTAATTATCTCTAGCACTGAAACTTTAAAATTTTTTTCTTTTGAAAAAATAACTTTTGCTCCAACGATTTGTGCATAAATTCTATACATTAAGAAGCTATATTGAGGTACAATCACTTCGTCTGATGCTCTTAAATATAGCTGGCAAATCATCTGAATTATTTCATCAGACCCTGCTCCACAAATAATCTTATTAAAATCACAATTAAATTTATTTGAAATTTCTTTTCTTAAAACTTGGGCTTTGCTGTCTGGATATTTAGACAGGATTAAATTTTTATTATTTAATACCTTCTTAACTTTTGAGCTAACACCTAATGCCGACTCATTCGCTGATAATTTGATGATATTTTTGAGTTTACCTATATTTGATTTTCCTGGTTTATAGGCCTCTATTTTAAATTTTTTAAACTTTGGAACTGTCATTCTATTAATCTTATAAATAAAATATTAAATTTTCATACAGAATAAGTCATTTTTAAAAAAATTTGACATAAGAAATACTATCTAGTACAAAAATTATGCGCTGATTTAACTGAATTGCGAGCGCTTAAAAAAAACCGCTAAATAATTTTTTTTATCTCACAATTCAAATTTAGCTATTATTTATGAATAAAAATGTGAACATAAAAAGCATAATAATTGATAAACCACTAAAATTAGATTGTGGTCAGACTATTAATAATTTTCCTTTAGCTTATGAAACTTACGGTGCTCTTAATGAAAAAAAGGATAATGCTATTTTAGTCTTTCATGCTTTAACTGGTGATCAATTTGTTTCTGGAATAAACCCAATAACTAAAAAAGATGGTTGGTGGTCATATGCTGTCGGTCCTAATAAGGCTATTGATACAAACAAATATTTTATAATTTGTGCTAATGTAATTGGTGGATGTTTAGGTTCTTTTGGCCCTAGCAATACTAACTCTGAAACAAATAAAGTTTACGGAACCACCTTCCCTATTATTACAATAAATGACATGGTAAATGCACAACACAACCTTTTAGATTTTTTTCAAATTGAAAAATTATTTGCAGTCATGGGTGGATCTATGGGTGGTATGCAAGTTCTTCAATTTATAAGTAATTTTCCTGACAGAGCAAAAATAGCAATTCCAATTGCTTGTACCTCAAGTCATTCAGCACAAAATATTGCTTTTAACGAACTTGGCAGACAATCTATAATGGCTGATACCAACTGGTTAAATGGAGACTATGCAAATCAAAATAAAAACCCTGATAAAGGCTTATCTGTTGCAAGAATGGCTGCTCATATAACTTATTTATCTAAAAATGGTTTACAAGAAAAGTTTGGAAGAAAATTACAAGAAAGAGATGATTTAAAATTTAGTTTTGATGCAGACTTCCAAATAGAAAGTTATTTAAGACATCAAGGGTCTGTATTTGTTGATAGGTTTGATGCCAACAGTTATTTGTATATTACAAGAGCAATGGATTATTTTGACTTAACTAAGGAGTATGGTGGAAATTTATCAAAAGCTTTTGAAAAAACTAAAACCAAATTTCTTGTTATATCGTTCACTTCGGATTGGCTTTATCCAACTTCTGAAAATAAAGAAATTGTTATAGCTTTAAATGCAATTGGAGCAGACGTTGCATTTGTAGAAATTGAATCTGACAAAGGACATGACTCTTTTCTTTTAGATGTTCCTGAATTTTTGAATACTTTAAAGGATTATATTAACAACTCTTATTTAACAATTTAACCATGAAACAAGAATTTAAAATAATCTCTGATTTTATTGAAAAAAACACAAGAGTTTTAGATGTTGGTTGTGGGGATGGAACATTAATGGAATATTTAAAAACTAATAAAGAAATAGATATAAGAGGAATTGAAATTTCTAAAAGTAATTCTCAAAAGTGTGTAAGTAAAGGTTTAACTGTTATTGAAGGAGATGCAGAAAAGGATCTGACACAATTTCCAGATAGTTCTTTTGATTTTGTGATTTTGAGCCAGACACTTCAAGCTTTCCTAAATCCAGAAATAGTTATTCAGGAACTTTTAAGAGTGGGGAAAAAAGCCATTGTTACAGTGCCAAATTTTGGATTTTGGAAAGTAAGGCTTCATTTACTAATCAAAGGAACAATGCCTATTACAAAAAATCTACCTGATGAATGGTACAACACTCCAAATCTACATATGTGTACGATTAAAGATTTTTATAACTTTTGCCATGATAGAAAAATTAAATTAGATAAAGCATTAGCACTTCACAATGAAAAAACCTCTCCTATCAATGAAATAAATCTTAATATTAAAAATCTGTCAGCTGAATTGGGAATTTTTTTAATTGAGAAATAGATGAAAATTCAAATAATACCTTGCCTGCAAGATAACTATTCTTATTTGATAATTAATGAAGAAAATAATACTGCATGCGTAATTGACCCTAGTGAGGCTGATCCTATTATTGAATATTTAGAGAATAATGAAATTAAATTAAAGTTTATATTAAATACACATCACCATTATGATCATGTAGGTGGAAATAAAGAATTAAAAGAAAAATATGGAGCAAGTGTTATCGGATATAGTGGGGACAAACAAAGAATTCCTGAAATAGATATATTACTTAACGATCAAGAAACTTGGATACATGAAAATTTTGAAGCTAAGGTAATCTATATTCCAGGACATACTCTTGGTCACATTTGTTTTTACTTTTATAAAGAAAAATCTGTTTTTACTGGCGATACTCTTTTTTCTTTGGGCTGTGGAAGAATATTTGAAGGTACATACTCTCAGATGTTTGATTCTTTAATGAAATTCAAGAAGTTACCAGAAGATACAAAAGTTTATTGTGGTCATGAATATACCAAAAAAAATTCAGATTTTTGCTTAACTCATGATGCAAATAACAGTAATCTCAAAACCATGATACATGGCATAGATGCAAAGTTAAAAGATGGTTTACCCACTATTCCATCAACTATTAAGGATGAATTAGAGTGTAATATTTTCCTTAGGTCCAGCAATCTAGAAACCTTTTCAAAATTAAGGGATTTAAAGGATAATTTCTAACTTATTCGGACTTGACTATAATAGGCTCGAGACTATATTGCTGCTTATAAAAAACAGATTAAACAATGTCATACGCAATCATACAAACAGGTGGAAAACAGTACAAAGTAAAGGCTGGAGAAATACTTAAAATCGAGAGATTAGAAGACTCTAAAACTGAAACTAAGATAGAATTTAAAGAAATTCTGGCTTATGGAGATGATAAAATAATAGAAGTTGGATCACCAACCGTTGAAGGTGCAAAAGTTGAAGCTGACCTTGTTGAAAATGGTAAAAATAGAACAATACTAATCTTCAAGAAAAGAAGAAGACAAAATTCAAGAAGAAAAAATGGTCATAGACAACAATATTCATTAATAAGAATTAGTAAAATTTTTTCAAAAGATGGAAAAGTTTTAGCTGAAGCCGAAAAAATGGTTAAACCAACTAAAAAAATTGAAAAAGTGGAAGCTAAAGTAGAAGCAGAAACAGCAAGTAAATAAATTATGGCTACAAAAAAAGCAGGTGGATCATCGAGAAACGGACGAGATAGTGCTGGTCGAAGACTTGGTGTTAAAAAGTACGGTGGTGAAGTAGTAATTCCTGGTAACATAATCGTCAGACAAAGAGGGACTAAAATTTTTCCTGGTGAAAACGTGGGAATGGGTAAAGATCATTCAATTTTTTCTGTTGTTGAAGGAAAAGTAGTATTTAAAAAAGGTAGATTAGACAGAACATTCGTTTCAGTAAAACCCAATTAGTAGTACAACTAAAAACTAACAGTTGTATTATGAAATTTCTAGATCAAGTAAAAATTTATGTAAAGGCTGGCAATGGCGGGCATGGATCTCCTAGTTTTCGTAGAGAAAAATTTATTGAGTACGGCGGACCCGATGGTGGAGATGGTGGTAAAGGTGGTACCATATTCCTAAGATCAGAAAGAAATTTAAATACTCTTATTGATTATAGATTTCAACAACATCACAAAGCTGGAAGAGGTGTAAATGGTTCTGGACAAAATTGTACTGGTCATGGAGGAGATGATTTATTTTTAAAGGTTCCAGTAGGTACACAGGTTTTTGAAGAAGATAATAAAACTTTAATCTATGATTTTAAAAAAGAAGGTGAAGAATTTATTGTAGCCAAAGGTGGTAAAGGTGGTCTTGGGAATACTAGATTTAAAAGCTCCACAAATAGAGCTCCAAAAAAATTTACAAAAGGTGCTACAGGTGAAGAATATGTAATTTGGCTTCAACTAAAAACTATTGCTGATGTTGGTATTGTGGGTTTACCCAACGCGGGTAAGTCTAGCTTATTAGCATCTATTACGAATGCCACACCTAAGATAGCAAATTATAAGTTTACAACTTTAAATCCAAACCTTGGCGTTGCAACTTATGATGATAAAGAAATAACTTTAGCTGATATTCCTGGTTTAGTTGAAGGCGCACATGAAGGCGTGGGTCTTGGAATTCAATTCTTAAAACACATAGAAAGATGCAAAACTTTAATGCATTTAATAGATATTACTGATGAAAATATTGAAAATGCATATCAACAAGTTAAAAAAGAGCTTGGTAGTTACAGTAAAGAGATCCTTGAAAAAAAAGAAATAATTGTATTAAATAAAATAGATTTATTAGATGAAGAAGAAGTGGATGAAATTGTGAAAAATTTTTCTAAAGATAAAGATTCTGAGGTAATAACACTTTCAACATTAGACAAAGGATCAATATCAAAAGTTAAAGCTAAATTGCTAGCGTATGTATCTTAAGAATTCTAAAATAATTGTAATCAAAATTGGCTCATCTTTATTAATAGATGATAATAAAAAAGTTAGAAAAAAATGGCTTTTAGAATTTTCCAAAGATATTCGAGAACTAATTAAAGAAAATAAAAAAATTATCATTGTTAGCTCAGGTGCTATTGCTATGGGCTGTAAAAAACTGAACTTGAGTAAAAAAAATCTTAAGATTGATAAAAGTCAAGCTGTAGCATCAATTGGACAAATTGAACTTATGAATTTATTTTCAGAAATATTTGTTAAACAAAAAATTAATATATCTCAGATTTTACTTACACTAGAAGATACCGAACAAAGAAGAAGAGCCTTAAATGCCAAGAGAACGATTGATAATTTATTTCAATTAGGTTTTGTACCTATTGTTAATGAAAATGACACTATAGCAACTACAGAAATCAAATACGGTGATAACGATAGATTAGCTTCTAGAGTTGCACAAATATCTGGCGCTGACTCGCTAATACTTCTTTCTGACGTTGATGGTCTTTACACTCAAAACCCAAAAATTTACAAAAATGCAAAATTAATAAAAGAGATAAAAAATATAGATAAGGATATAGAAAAAATTGCTACCAAAAGTATTGGTGAACATGGAACGGGTGGAATGAAAACTAAAATTGATGCAGCAAAAATCTGTCAACTATCAGGATGTCAAATGGTAATAGCCAATGGTCTTTTAATGAGACCTATCACAAAAATAATTAAAGATAATAACTGTACTTGGTTTTTACCCAAAATTACCAAATTAGATGCTAGAAAAAAATGGATTATTAGTTCAATTTCACCCAAAGGAGAAATTGTTATTGATGATGGTGCCACGCAAGCACTTTCGAATGGTAAGAGTTTGTTAGCAGCTGGCATTATAAAAGTATCTGGTAAGTTTAAAAAAGGTGATCACATAAAGGTTTTAAACAAGAAAAATTACGAATGTGCTAGAGGCTTAAGTTCATTCTCATCTGATGAAATATTAAGAATTATGGGGCACCATTCTAAAGAGATTGAGAAAATATTAGGATATGTTGCTAAGTCTGAGGTTATACATAAAGATGATATGGTAGAGGTATAAAATGAGTCGATATATGAACTTAATAGGGAAAAATGCTAAAAAAGCATCACTTGAAAAGATTAATTCCACACTAAAAAATAAAATTTTAAAAAGATATGCGTTATTACTAGATAAAGAGAGAAACTCTATAATTAAAGAGAATACGAAAGATATAAAGTTTTCTCAAAAAAAGGGATTAAAGAATAATTTAATTGATAGACTAACCATTGGCCATAAAGAATTAGACAATATAAAAAATTCAATAAATAAAATTACTAAATTAAAAGATCCTGTTGATAATACTCTTGAAAAATGGAGTAGACCTAACGGTTTAAAAATTAAAAGAGTATCTATACCTATTGGGGTTATTGGAGTTATATATGAAAGTAGACCCAATGTTACTGCAGATGTTGCTAGCTTATGTTTTAAATCTGGAAATGCTGTAATTTTAAAAGGTGGGTCAGAAGCAATAAATACTAATAAAATTTTAGCTAAGTTATTTCGAAAGGCGCTCAAAGAAAATGGAGTTAATGAAAATTTTATTCAATTTATAGATTCTAAAGATAGAAAAATGGTTGATTTTATGCTTTCAAAAATGAAAGACTATATTGATGTGATCATACCACGTGGAGGTAAAAATTTAGTAAAAAGAGTTCAGGAGTTTTCAACTGTACCCATCATTGGACATTTAGAAGGTCTATGCCACACTTTTGTTGATAAGGATGCAGAACTAAAAATGGCTATAAATATAATTTATAATGCTAAATTAAGAAATACCAGTATTTGTGGTGCTACTGAAACAATTTTACTTCATGAAAAAATTGTTAAAAAATTTTGTAATCCTATTTTAAAAAAACTTGAAGAAAGTAACTGCAAAATATATGGAGATCATTTTTTAAGTAAACATTATGAGGGTAGAATTTTTCCTGCAAAAGAAAAGGATTGGTCTACAGAATACTTAGCAGCAACAGTATCTGTAAAGACTGTAAAAAGCTGTGATGAAGCAATCAAGCATATTAACAAATATGGAACTATGCATACAGATTCTATAATTACTAAAAATAAAAAGACTGCAGAAAAATTTTTAAAAAACGTTAAAAGTTCAATAGCAATGCATAACACATCAACCCAGTTTGCTGATGGTGGAGAGTTTGGATTTGGTGGGGAAGTAGGCATTTCAACAAACACACTTCCACCAAGAGGGCCTGTGGGTTTAGGTCAGCTTATTTCTTATAAATATGAAGTTGTTAGTAATGGTCAGACTAGAAAATAAATTGAAATCACAAAAAATCAGAATTGGTATTTTGGGAGGTACTTTTGATCCAGCTCATAAAGGACATTTAGAAATATCTTTACAAGCTAAAAAAAGATTTGAACTAAAGAATATTATTTGGGCGATTACAAAACAAAATCCATTTAAAGAAGAAAGTAGCTCTAATTTAAGAAGCAGAACACAGTTTGCAAAAAAATTAATAGATAAGAATAATTTTATTAAAGTGAAATTTTATGAAGATAAAATAGCATCCAATAGAACGATTGATTTAATTAAATATTTAAATAAAGACAAAAAATTTGAAATATATTTCATTATGGGTGCTGACAACCTTATTAATTTTCATAAGTGGTATAAATGGAAGTCTATTATAAATGAGTGCAATATTCTTGTATTTGATCGTCAAGGCTACAAGGCCAAATCTTTAAAGTCAGTAACATTTAGTGGGACAAATAAAAAAAAGCTGACATTTATCAATTTTAAAAAAGTCAATATTTCATCTTCTCAATTAAGAAAAGTTTGATAAGGTTTTTAAATTAATGCATAAAAATAAAGATCTCAAAAGCATCATATTAGATACTCTGGATTCCAATAAAGCTTTAGATATAATTTCTATCGACCTTAAAAATAAAAGTTCCATGGCAGACTATATGATTATAGCAAGTGGAACTTCTTCAAGACATATTCAAGCTTTATCTGAGCAAGTCCTAGAAAAACTAAAAACTAATGGAGTTAAAAATTCTAAGATAGAAGGAAAAGAAAGTTTAGACTGGAAATTAGTTGATGGTATTGATTTAATTGTTCATATTTTTAATCCTGATAAAAGAAAATTTTATGAGCTTGAAAAAATATGGTCAGAACTAATTCCTAAAGAAAAAGTAATGATATAAATCATATGAAAAAATTATTATTTTTTATCATCATATCTCTATTTTTTTTTGAAAAAAGTTTTTCTGAAAATTCTGATATATATAAAAAAATAGACTTATTTGGTGAAGTCCTTGAAAAAATTAATAAAGAATATGTTGATGAAGTAGACCAGTCCAAAAGTATGGATGCTGCAATAAATGGATTACTACAATCTCTAGATCCCTACTCTGCATATATGACCCCTGAAAGTTTTGAAGGTATGCAAACTGAAACTAGTGGTAAGTTTGGTGGTCTTGGGATTGAGGTTGGTATGGAGTCAGGTGTTGTAAAAGTAATCTCTCCTATAGATAATACACCAGCTTCAAGAGCGGGATTAAAAGCAGGAGACTATATTGTAAAAATTGACGGTGTGCAGGTGCAAGGTAAATCATTAATGGATGCTGTTGATTTAATGAGAGGGCTTGTTGGATCCAGTATTGAAATAACTGTTAGAAGACGTGGTGTTAAAAAAGCGCTGATCTTTAATATAACAAGAGAAATTATTCAGGTTCAGTCAGTTAGGTCTGAACTTATTGATAATAATATTGGCTACATTAGGCTAACTTCTTTCAATGAAAATAGTAGTAAACAAATTAAAGAGAAAGTTAAAAAACTAAATAAAAATAAAAATTTAAAAGCATACATTTTAGATTTAAGAAATAACCCTGGTGGTTTACTTTCTCAGGCAATTAAAATTTCAGACTTCTTTTTAGAAAATGGTGAGATTGTATCAACTAAAAGTCGAACAGTTTCAGAGAACAGAAAATGGTTTGCTAAAAAAGGTGATATAACTGGAGGTAAGACACTAGTAGTACTTATCAATTATGGTTCAGCTTCCGCATCAGAAATAGTTGCTGGTGCATTAAAAGATCACAAAAGAGCAATTATACTTGGAGAAAACAGCTATGGAAAAGGTTCGGTTCAATCAATAATTCCTTTAAAAAATAGAGGCGCCATTAGATTAACAATTGCAAACTACTCTCTCCCTTCTGGGAAATCTATTTCTAAAGTTGGTGTAACACCTGATATAGAAATAAAGGAAGGATCAGAAGACTTTAAGTTTAACACTGAAACAGATAATCAACTAAAATTTGCTTTAAAGCTACTCAACGGATAAATGACAAACAAGAATTTAAGTTTACCTCTTAGAAGTGGAGTTGGGATTGTTGTGTTAAATAAAGATAATAAAATCTTTGTTGCAAAAAGAATAGATAATCAAAAAAATTTCTGGCAAATGCCTCAAGGTGGTGTTGATGAGGGTGAAGATTACTTAACTGCTGCCTATAGAGAATTAGAAGAAGAAACTAGTATAAAAAATGTTGACTTAATAAAAGAACTTGATGG
>FUWD013264900.1_pt6 | contig 27168 bp, 30 predicted proteins | sample 1063281 | NCBI WGS metagenome assembly FUWD01 (sample SAMEA79048168, study PRJEB19326) | metagenome | biome: marine | reverse complement strand
CTCCCATATAGCGTGCATAATCTAGGAAATAAATTTCCTCGAGACCTTCTGGGCTTTCCGTCTAGATACTTTCCAGATAACACGCTTGAGCTAAAGGTGAATAGGCCAATAAACCTATATCTTCTCTCATGGATACTTCAGATAGTCCAACTTCATAACCTCTGTGGATTAACGAATACGAATTTTGGATGGTAACTGGTCTTGGTAAGTTGTAATCATTAGCTGTTTGGAGGTATTTCATAGTACCCCAAGGTGTTTCGTTAGAAAGACCTATTGCTCTGATAGTTCCTGCTTTTACAAAAGTGTGTAACGTCTCCAAAATTTCTAGGTGATTTTCTGCTTCTTTTGTCGCTGTTTGATAGGGGTAATCTCTAACACCAAAACAATTTACGCCTCTAGAGGGCCAATGCAATTGATATAGATCTAAATAGTCTGTCTGTAATCTTTGTAAGCTACCTTCTACAGCTTCTGTAATATTTCGTTTGGTAAACCCTCCTGTTCTAATATGTTTTGTATAGTCTCCTCCACCTGCAATTTTACTCGCTAAAACAACCTTATCTCTATTTCCTGTTTTTTGAAACCAGTTTCCAATAATACGTTCTGTATCTGCATAAGTTGCAGGGGTTGCTGGTACTGGATATAGTTCTGCTGTATCAAAGAAATTAACTCCTTGTTCAAGTGCATAATTCATTTGTTCAAATGCTTCGTCTTGGGTATTTTGGTTTCCCCATGTCATGGTTCCTAAACAAATTTTTGAAACTTTAATGCTAGTTTTAGGTAGTGTAGTGTATTTCATATTTTTTTTGAAAGCAAGATGATTCGCTATATAGCGAATCATCTTGTAATATATATTCTTTTAGAAAGTCTAAATATAAGAATATTCTTTAAGAAAGTATAGCGCTAATTCCTGGTAAATTTTTACCTTCTAAAGTTTCTAACATGGCACCTCCACCCGTAGACACATAACTCACTTTATCTGCAAAGCCAAATTGTTTTACCGCAGCCACAGAATCTCCTCCTCCAACTAAAGAGAAAGCACCATTTTGGGTAGCTTTATCTATAGAATTCCCAAGCATAATAGTTCCTTTAGAAAATGCTTCTAATTCAAAAACTCCCAAAGGGCCATTCCATAAAATGGTTTTACATGAATTGACAACCTCATCAAAAATTTGCTGAGATTTAGGGCCTGCATCAAGTCCTTGCCAACCATCTGGTATTTTTGTAACGTCTACTAATTGAGTATTAGCATCATTTGAAAAATCATCTGCTGCTAATACATCTACAGGAAGATGAATTTGAACATTTTTAGCAGCTGCCTTTTTTAAAATTTCTAAAGCCAACTTCATTTTATCATCTTCACAAATAGAGTCTCCAACACTACCTCCTTGTGCTTTTATAAATGTAAAGGTCATCCCACCTCCAATAATTAGATGATCTACTTTATCCAAGATATTTTCAATCACAGTAATTTTTGAAGATACTTTTGCCCCTCCTAAAATAGCTAAGACAGGTTTCTCACTGTTATTTAATACTTTATCTATACTTTCTATTTCTGTAGCTAGTAAGCTTCCAAAACATTTATTGTCTGAAAAATATTTAGCGATAATAGTTGTTGAAGCATGGGCTCTATGAGCAGTGCCAAAAGCGTCATTTACATAAATGTCTCCGTTGTTCGCCAATTGTTTTGAGAACCCTTCATCACCAGCGGTTTCTTCTGCATAAAATCGAAGATTTTCTAACAATAAAATTTCACCATTTTGTAAGTTATTTACAGCTTCTGTTACTTTTTCTCCAACACAATCAGCTACAAATTTGACTTGAACTCCTAAAACTTCAGTTACTTTTTCTACAATATGCTTCAATGAATAGGCGGCTTCTACTCCTTTAGGCCTTCCTAAATGAGACATCAAAACAACAGAACCACCATCTTCTAAAATCTTTTTTATGGTAGGTTTTGCTGCTTCTATTCTTGTAGCATCTGTTACTTCAAAGTTTTTATTTAGAGGAACATTAAAATCTACACGTATTAACGCTTTTTTATTTTTAAAGTTGAAGTCTTGTATGGTTTTCATTATTAACTATTTTCCACAAAAATAGCTAATAAAAGGGGTTCACAGAAATTGAAAACTGAAAAGTTAATATATCGTTTGCGTAAAATTATCGCTTATATTTGTGACATGCTTTTTAATCAAATTATTGGTCAGGAACATATAAAAAACCATTTACTGGCATCTGCTAAGAATGGAAGAATTCCTCATGCACAATTATTTATTGGAAAAGAGGGTTCAGGAACTTTACCCATTGCTATTGCGTACGCACAATTTTTATTAAGTCATTTTTCTGACAATCCTGAGGCAAGCGAATTAAAAGTAGGCAAACTACAACATCCAGATTTACACTTTGCCTTTCCGGTAACTACCAATGATTCTGTAAAAAAACATCCCGTTAGTAATTTATTTTTATCTGAATGGAGAGATTTTGTGAAAAATCAACCTTATGGAAGTCTTTTTAATTGGTTGCAATCTATTGGTGTAGAAAATAAGCAAGGAATGATTGGGGTTGATGAAGCTCTAGAGGTTGTAAAAAAATTACAACTTAAATCTTATGAGGGCGGTTTTAAAGTAATGATTATTTGGATGGCAGAAAAAATGAATACTGCAGCTGCAAATAAATTATTAAAGTTGATTGAAGAGCCTCCTGAGAAAACAATTTTCTTATTAATAACTGAAAATGAGGATCAAATAATTAATACCATTAGATCACGTTGCCAAGCATTGCACTTTCCTGTTTTAAGTGAACAAGATATAGCTATGAGCTTGGTAGCAAGAGAAAATCATCAGAAGTGAGGCTTTAAAATAGCAACTCAAGCTGAGGGAAATTACAATAAGGCGGTTCACCTATTACATCAAGATTCTAATGATCTTATTTTTGAAGAGTGGTTTATTACCTGGATTCGTGCTGCTTTTAAGGCTAAAGGAAATGCTGCAGTTATTCAGGACTTAGTAGTTTGGTCTGAGACTATTGCAAAATCTGGAAGAGAAACTCAAAAACAATTTTTAGCCTATTGCCTCCAATTCTTTAGACAGGCCTTATTGTTAAATTATAAATCACCGGAGTTAGTTTTCTTAGAAATAAAAACACCCAAATTTAATTTACAGAACTTTGCCCCTTTTGTTCACAGCGAAAATATCTTAGCAATTGAGAAAGAATTAAATGATGCGTTATACCATATTGAAAGGAATGGAAATGCTAAGATAATTTTGTTAGATCTTTCTATGAAATTAACTCGCTTCCTCCATAAAAAAGAGAAAACAATTTAATTATCTACATTCCTTTTCGTAGCCTCTTTGCAATATATAAGTCTGATATCGTAGGGTTTTCTGGGCATTTTTTTATGAGTTCAAAAGTATCTCCAGTTATTACGTTTCCGGTTTGTATAACTTTAAAATATACTCCACACATAGTGGTGTTCCAGAATTGTTTCACAATGTTCATGTCATTAAAACGAACTCCTAATTTTACACAAGGATCTCTTTGTTTTGTAGCCTCTAAAATACATTCTCCAACTCTAAAAGTATCACCTACATGAATTTCTGTTTCCTCTAAAATATCTATGGTTAGGTTTTCGCCAAACATACCGTATTGCCAATCTAATGAAGCATACCGTTCTTTCCAGTATTCATAATGTAATTGAGAATACCCGTAAACGGCCTGCTCAACACCACCATGGTGCTTTCTATTACAAATTGTATCTCCTTTCACATCTTCTGTATCAAGAAAAATAGGGGTGTGTACTGGAAATTTAAAAATTCCTGTTTTGATTATTTTTCCTTTCCAATTGATCTCTTTTCGATCGCCTATGTTGGTTGAAATAATTTTCATTTAACTATTTATGATATTGATTTTATAAAACTAGTCTTTTAAAAAATTCTGTAAGACATCTGCTATCTTTCTATTGTCTGATAATTGTGGTATTTTATTTTGTCCGCCAAACTTACCAATAGATTTCATGTATTCATGAAATCCTCCTTTTTTAACTTTTCTAATAAGTAATGGCTGGAGTATTTTCCCTTCTATTAAGTCAAAATAATAGACATTTTGAGCTTGCATAGATGCATCAATTTTTGAGGCAAAATCATCCATGTCTTCAGGTTCATTTTCAAACTCTACAAACCATTCATGGAAAGGTAGCCCACTTTCTGGATTTACTTGTGGAGCTACTGTAAATTCACTAACATTAATTTTTGTTCCTTTTATAGCTTCATTTAATGCTGTTTCTACTTCTTTCCCAATCACATGTTCTCCAAAAGCAGAAATAAAATGTTTAATTCTACCGGTTACTTTTATTCTGTAGGGCATTAATGAGGTGAACTCTACTGTATCTCCAATATTGTACCCCCATAGTCCTGCGTTGGTATTTAGAATAATCACATAATTAACCCCTAATTGAACCTCTTCTATAGATATTCTTGTAGTACTATCATCAAAAAATTGATTGGCTGGAATAAATTCATAAAAAATACCACTGTTTAATTGCAATAACATTCCCACTTCTTTTTGAGAATCTTTATAAGCAATAAAACCCTCTGATGCAGGATATAATTCTATATAATCTATTCTTTTACCGATAAGTGTTTCAAACTTATTTTTGTAGGCTTCAAAATTTACACCTCCATAAATGAAAAAATTTAAGTTTGGGAAAATTTCTGAAATTGTTTTTCCTGTTTTATCTATGAGTTTTTCAAAATACATTTGTACCCAAGAGGGGATTCCTCCTATTACAGTCATATCTTCATGAATAGTTTCTTCTACTATGGCGTCTACTTTAGTATCCCAATCTTCTATACAATTTGTTTCCCAACTTGGTAATCTATTTTTTAGTAAATATTGAGGTACATAATGAGCTACGATACCACTTAACCTTCCAAGTTTTACCCCATTAATTTTCTCTAAAACTGGGCTTCCTTGTAAAAAAATCATTTTACCATCTACAAAACTAGCGTCATTTTTTTCGGCAATATAACATAATAAAGCCTCCTTTGCTGCTTTGATGTGAGTTGGCATAGAATCTTTAGTGATAGGGATGTATTTTGCGCCTGAGGTGGTACCAGATGTTTTAGCGAAATACAAAGGCTTCCCTTTCCAAAGCACATTCTTTTCTCCAGAAACCACTCTATCTACATAAGCTCTTAACCCCTCGTAGTCTGTAACTTTTACTTGCTTTTTAAATTCTGAGTATGAAGTGATTTGATTAAAGTTATGATCTTTCCCAAAAGCTGTGTTCTTTGCTTTTTTTATAAGTTCTTTAAAGATTTTTTGTTGAGTTTTATGAGGCTCGTAAGCCCACTTATAGACTTTTTTTTGAGCTTTTCTTGCAAAAGGTATGGCTAATAAAGATTTTATACTCATCTATTCAAAATCTATATAATTGGAGGGGTTTACAGCATAGCCATCACTCCAAAGTTCAAAATGTAAATGTGGGCCTGTAGTTAATTCTCCAGAAGACCCTACACTGGCTATTACTTCTCCAGACTGAACCAAATCTCCTTGTTCTTTTAACAATGATCCGTTGTGCTTGTATACAGAAATAAAATTATTAGCATGCTTTAGTATAATTACATACCCTGTTTCTGTTGTCCATTCTGAAAAAATAACTGTACCGTCTGCGGCGGCTTTAATAGGTGTTCCAACTTTGGTAACTACATCTATTGCAAAATGTTTGTTTTCTGAGTTAAAAGATTGAGATATGGTTCCACTTATTGGGGCAAAAAATACAATCTTTACCTTTTCTTGAAGTTCATCTGATAATGGAAAACGATCTCTACTTTCTATCTTTTCTCTGAATATAGAATCTTGTTTTGAGGCATCTAACGTGCTTTCATCAATTTGTATTCTTTTAGCCATCTCTTGAATAGAATCTATTACATCATCTTCTGTAACCTCTCCTGTAAGAACAGATTTAATTGATTTGGTATAATTCTCTATCACTGCCAATCTGTTTTTGAGAGAATCTGATTCGAATGTTAATTTTGTGGCATTGGTTTTTAATTTCAGGGAAGAATATCCAGGAATATATTCTCTAATAGGTGTAAAAGCTATTAATAGAATAGTAGCTAGGATTAAAAAAACTGAAAACAAGCCACTAAAAACAAATACATTTAAACGAGATAATTTGAGGGCAAATCTTTCTTCAAATGTATGCTCATTTAAAATTACCAATCGATATTTATTGGTTAGCTTTTGCTTTAGTTTTATTTTCTTGGTTTTCTTTTTAGCCATTTAAATTTGAATGATTCTACAAATATACAACGAAAGACTTTTCGGGAGATTTTATAAGTGATGGTAAAATTAGGTTCTGTAAAAATTCATCTCGTCTATATAGTTCCATACTTCTTTTGGAAGCATAGGTTCTACATTTTTATTATTCTTAATTCCTTGCCTAATTAATGTAGCTGAAATTTGAATAATTGGAGCGTCTATCTTGTGAATTTTTGGATGATTTTCAAAAATTGTTTTTGTTTTTCCTTCTGTAATTCTCGGATAGCAATAGATCTCGTGATTATCTAGAATGGTTTCATAATTTTTCCATTTGTGAAAACTTTTTAAATTGTCTTCACCCATAATTAAATGAAACTCATGCTGAGGATACTTTTCATTTATGTAAGCAAGTGTATTAACTGTATAACTAGGCTGAGATAATTTAAATTCTATATCTGATGGTTTAATTTTAGGGTATTTTTCAAGAGCTTGATATACTAATTCAAATCTATGGTGGTTTGCCAATAAAGAATTTTTCTTCTTTAAAGGGTTGTGGGGTGTAACAACCATCCATACTTCATCTAGATCCGAATACTCTACTAAATGGTTGGCTATAATAACATGACCAACATGAATTGGATTAAAAGTCCCAAAATACAAGCCAACTTTCATTTCTTACTTATTTAAAAAATCTTTAACTAAATTTTCAGCATCATTTAATGCTGTTGTCAAATCATCATTTAATATAATGGTATCAAACTGAGGGGCTGTTGCCATTTCTGTAGGGGCTTTTGCAACTCTCATTGCAATTTTTTCTGGAGATTCTTCTCCTCGTTGCTTTAGTCTTATTATGAGCTCATTAATATCTGGAGGTTTTACAAAAACCGCTAATGTTCTCTCAGGAAACTTTTTCTTAATTCTCAATCCTCCGGCAACATCTATATCAAAGATTACATGTTTTCCTTTAGCCCAAATTCTTTCTACTTCGGTTTTTAAAGTTCCGTAAAAATTATCAATGTAAACTTCTTCCCACTCCAAAAATTCATCAAGTTTAATTTTATTTTTAAATTCTTTAGCAGAAATGAAATAATAATCTTCTCTATCTTTTTCATTTCCTCTAGCCTCTCTTGAAGTTGCTGAAATAGAAAATTCTAATTGAAATTGTTCCTGATTTAACAAGTGACGAACTATGGTCGTTTTTCCAGATCCGGATGGTGCTGAGAAGACAATTAATTTCCCCTTAAATTCATTCATTTTTTGTAGGTATATATCTTTCTTGAGTTATTACAAAACGTTTAAGACTTGTTCTTTAATTTTCTCTAATTCATTTTTCATTTGAATAACAGCCTTTTGCATTGGAGCAAAATTGGCTTTAGATCCAATGGTATTTACCTCTCTTCCAATTTCTTGAACAATAAATCCTAGTTTTTTACCATTAGAATCTTCTGTTCCTAGTTCCTGCAAGAAGTACGTTAAATGATTAGCCAATCGGACTTTTTCTTCGTTAATATCTAATTTTTCTAGGTAATAGATTAACTCTTGCTCAAAACGATTTTCATCGGTTTGTACTTTTAAATCATCTATTGCTTTTTTTAAACGTTCTTTTACATGTGTAATTCTAGCACCATCAAAAGACTTTACTTCCTCAAGATATGATTGAATATTTTCAATTCTTAATTTAAAATCTTTTTCTAGCGAAGCAGCTTCATCTATTCTGTACTGAATAATATCTTTAATGGCTTTTTGGATGTTTGCACTTATTTGAGCCCATTCATCTTCGTCTAACTCTTCTCTTTCAGTTTTTAAAGCATCTGGCATTCTTACAGCCATTTTTAATAATTCTACATCATTTGAAGATCCTGTTTGAACAACGTTTCTTAATTGCTGCATATATTCAGAAACAACTCCCTTATTTACTGTTGTAGAAGTTTCATCTGCGGTCATCTCTATATATATAGAAAAATCTACTTTTCCTCTAACCAATTTTGAAGCCAACTCTTTTCTAACGGCAAGCTCTTTTACCCTATAATAAGAGGGTATGCGAACATTTAAATCTAAATTCTTACTATTTAAAGACTTAATTTCTATGGTTACTTTTTTATCTGATAAGTGTAGTACGGACTTCCCGTAACCCGTCATTGAATGAATCATTTATTATCCTTTTTATTGATTACAAAGATACATTTTTAATTCGCTGTTATTGCAGGTTGTTTGGTCACCAAAAAGACTCCAAAAAAAATAAGAATTGAAGCTGTAATTTTTATAAAATTGAGTTGATCACTACCAACAATTAACGCATAAATAGTTGCGATAACTGGTTGTAAGTAAATAAAAACACTAACTGTAGTAGGCTTTAACTTAGACAATGCAAAAAGATTAAATAGGTAGGTTATACAAGTTGTAAATAAAACTACAAAACCTGCTTTAAAATAAATATCTGAGGGCATTTCTTGCCAAGAAACATTGAGAAATTCTGAAATTCCAAACGGAAAAACAAAAATAAATCCTGCTAAATAAAGCCATTTCACAAAAATAATTGGATGATATTTAACTATTAAATTTTTTACCAAAACTAAATACATGGCGTAAGAAGCTGCATTAATAAAAACTAAAAAATTTCCTAATGCTCTGTTACTAGCTTTATCTCCTGAAACATGGCCATACACTATAAGCAATACAGCTCCAACCAATCCAATGATTACTCCTGTTATTCTATAATTTGGTATCTTTTCCTTAATTATAATACTGGAAAAGATTAGCACTAAAATAGGTGTAGTTACCATTATTACAGAGGCACTAATTGGAGTTGTAAAACTCAATCCTTTAAAAAAAGCAAGCATGTTAAGCCCAACTCCAAAAAATGCAGCCAATGCTATTTTTTTAAAATCAGTTTTCTCAATAGATTTCTCTCCCTTAATAAATAGACCAAGAATCCAGAAAATTATCATGGCACCTCCAACTCTAATGAAAATAAAACCAAAAGGATGAATGTGAGTATTCATTACCTCTTTTGCAATGGTAAAAGTGACACCATATATAATTGCTGCAATAAAAAGAGCTATTAAAGCCAGCGATCTTGGATTCATAATTAACTTATTTTTTTAAATCACAAAGTTGCATAATAATTTTTGATGTAAATTTAATTCTGATGAAAAGATTACATTTACATTTAAAACGTTTTTTGTGTTAAGCAGTCATCATGTTTTAATAATTCGTCTATCAGCAATGGGAGATGTTGCTATGTCTGTACCTGTAATTAGAGCATTTACTGAGCAATACCCTAATTGTAAAATAACTATAGTCTCCAAACCTTTTTTGAGACCTCTTTTTGATGGAATCCCAAATGTTTCTTTTTTTGCTGCTGAAGTCACAAAAAATCACAAGGGTATTATAGGTTTATTTAGGCTATTTCTAGAACTAAAAAAACAAAAAATTACACATATTGCTGATTTTCATAATGTGTTGCGTTCAAAAATATTAAGAACTTTATTCTTTCTAAGCGGAAAACCTAGTGTGTATATTAATAAAGGTAGACCAGAAAAAAAAGCACTTACCAGGTCAAAAAATAAGATTTTTAAACAATTAAAAACAACTCATCAGCGGTATGCAGATGTTTTACACAAGCTAGGATATCCAATAGATCTATCAAAGCCTTTTACTTTAGAGAAAAAACTGATCTCAAAAAATAGTATTACAATAACTGGATTAAAAGAAAATACTTGGATTGGAATTGCACCTTTTGCTGCCTTTAAAAGTAAAATATACCCCACGGAATTAATGGAAGAAGTTATTGAAAAACTAACTTCAAAAGGAATAAAAATAATTCTATTTGGTGGAGGTAAGCAAGAAATAACTATTTTAAATGCGTTAGAAAAAAAGTATTCCAATGTGCAAAATATAGCAGGTAAAATGTCTTTAAATGAAGAATTAGAGCTAATGAGATCATTAGATCTTATGATTTCAATGGATTCAGGGAATGCTCACTTAGCAGCTATGCAACAAATTAAAACAATTACTCTTTGGGGAGTTACTCACCCTTTTGCTGGATTTGCACCCTTTTATCAGCCAATAAAATATTGCCTTGTGTCTGATGTAAATAAATACCCAAAAATACCTACCTCCATATATGGAAATGTAGTTTATGAGGGTTATGAAGATGTAATGAAAACCATCTCACCGTCCTATATTGTGAAAGTAGTAATGGACGCATTAGAGGACTAAAAAAAAGAGTCTGTAAAGACTCTTTTCTATGTTTTGGCTAATAATTCTTAGCGGGTTATAATAAGTTAGTAAATTGATATATAGTTTATTATTATATTTTTGAAACATGTTAAAGTTACAAAATTAAATTGAGGTAATTCTCTTAGAATTAAAAAATCTACACATGACTATTCATCACATCTTAAAAAAAAATTCAGTTCTTAATACTTTTATAAAAGAAATAAGAGACCATATTATTCAAAAAGATACCATGCGTTTCAGAAGAAATATAGAACGTATTGGTGAAATATTATCTTATGAATTAAGTAAAGAACTTCATTACTACAAAGAGGAAACAAAGACTGTTTTAGGGGTAAAAGAAAATAACACAATGAACAATGATTTGGTTATTTGTTCAATTTTGAGGGCAGGACTTCCTCTTCATCAAGGAATATTAAATTATTTTGACGGAGCCGAAAATGCCTTTATTTCTGCATACAGGCACCATCCAAATAATGACACTGAATTTGAAATAAAAGTAGACTATTTTGCATCTCCCCCTTTAAAAGATAAAACTTTAATTATTGCAGATCCAATGCTAGCAACCGGAAAATCTATGGTTACTGTGTATGAAGCAATTAAAAAATTTGGTACACCTAAAAAAATTCATATTGTTTCAGTGATAGGGTCTGAAGAAGGGGTTCATTTTATTAAAAAACATTTTCCTGAAAACACCCATTTATGGATAGCAGATATAGATTCGATGCTAAATGATAATGGTTATATAATTCCTGGCTTAGGGGATGCAGGTGACCTGTCTTATGGAATTAAATTATAAATAAAATTACTGGAGTAGCTATAAGCACAATGATAAAGATATTTTTTACAAAAACTCTTTCTATGCTCTCTAGCCAGTTTGTAATGATAATTGATGCTGGAAAAAAAAGTAGTAGAATTTTATTGGTTTGATGGGTATTTTGAATCAAAAAGACAGTGATTGCTAAGAAAAAATTGAAAATTATTAGGATCCAATATTTTCTATAATCTCCACTTATTAAAAATACTTTTGGTGTTTTTATAAAAATTGAAATTAAAGATCCAATTCCTAAAAATAGTGTTGAAAATAAAAATTTATTGGCTGTGTATACCTCAAAATTGTAATTTGAATACCATAAAAATAAATTTGAAAATTCTGAGGTATCCCCTTCCCATAGACAATAAGAAAAATAACAAAAAACAGGCGTAACAAAACCAACGACAGGAATTAAAAGAGTTCTGACAGTTAATTTTTGAAACATCCCGACCGATAAGAAAATTAGCATTCCATAAATCACTGTGGTTGAATCTAAAAGGAAAAGAATCCCTAACCAAAAACCACAATCAAAAATTTTCTTGTAAACATCTTTATTACTCCTAAGACTAAAAACTCTTCGTAAAAAAATTAATAACAATAGATTTAAAAAAATAGTAGTAACGTTTAAAAATACGGCTGGGAAAAATCCAAAAAAAAGTGCAAAAAGTAATAATCCATAGGAATTATTTAGAGTTAACTTATTCTTTATTAAAATAAAATTATAGAATAAAAATAAAAATAAAAACAATATTACAGTCAATAGTTGATTTAAAATTACATTTATATCAACAAATTGCACAAGATTGACAGTAAAAAAATTAGCTATATAAAATCCTAAACAGATTAAAAAAACAACAATAAAATTAACTGGATTTGATTTCCCAAAAAAATTGGCTAACATACTTAGTTTTTATATTTTTGCACCGTAAATATACTTTAAGATATGATAGCATTCAATATTTTTAAATGGATTGGTGAATTATTCACAGATGTGTTATTTATGCCTTTTAACACAATTAGAGCGATCGCCATGCAAGATTTTGGCTGGTGGAAAGCGAATACTATAAACTGGCTTTTTTTGCTTATCCTTTTTGTTCTTCTGGCTTATTGGATGAAAGAATCTCGAAGATTTGTAAAAGAAGGCACAGAAGATCGCGCCTAATCAACTATTATTTTGGGGAGTAAAAATAAACTAAAACGTTTCAATGAGAATGAAACGTTCAACAATGTCATTCAACCTACTAGAGAAGAAGTCTTAAATAACTTTTCGATAAAAGGGAAATGGCATTCTTTTTTTAAAAACACCCACCCAATTGTTGTTGAACTAGGTTGTGGTAAAGGAGAATACACAATTGATTTAGCAAAGAAAAATCCAGAAAAAAACTTCATTGGCATCGATATTAAGGGAGCCAGGTTCTGGAGAGGAGCTAAAACCGCTTTAGAAGATAATTTAGAAAATGTTGCCTTTATTAGAACTCAAATAGAATTAGTTGATTTTATCTTTGATAAGGGTGAAATTGATGAAATTTGGATTACATTTCCCGATCCTCAGATTAAATATAAGCGCACTAAACACCGAATGACTAATCATGCTTTTCTAAAAAAATATGACCATATTTTAAAGAAGGATGGCGTTATAAATCTTAAAACTGATAGTGAATTTATGCACGGTTACACATTAGGGTTGCTGCATGGAGAGGGTCATGAAATAGTTCATGCTAACCATGATGTTTATAAAGACTATTACTCGCCAGATGAGGTAACTGCAACTCAAACCTTTTACGAGAAGAAATACTTAGAAAAAGGCAAAGCAATTACCTACATCAAATTTAAATTGAATTTCTAGATAAATTCAATCTTTTCTTTCTTTGAAGAATCCATTTTTTATATCTTTCCTTTATGAAAGAATCTGATAATTTTTTCGAAAAAGTTTATCACGTAGCTCGTTTAATACCTTATGGAAAGGTTACCAGTTATGGAAGTATTGCCAACTATTTGGGAGCAGCTAGATCTTCTAGGATGGTTGGCTGGGCCATGAATAATTCTCACACCCAAAAAAAGGAGGTTCCCGCTCACAGAGTAGTCAATAAAAATGGAATTCTAACCGGAAAACATCACTTTAACGGAACTAATCTAATGCAACAGCTATTAGAAAATGAGGGGATCATTGTTATTGATAATCAAATTCAAGAATTAGAAAAAGTTTTTTGGAATCCAATGAAGGAACTCCTTTAGTAATCGACTCATTTCTTTTTGATAGATTTGGAATTTACTTCCTTTTGTATCTAAAGCTTTAGCGTTATCTTTGCAGAATAGCATAAATTATAAAAATACATGTCTTTTACAAAGCAAGATATATATAAAGCACTAGACACTATTACTGAACCAGGTGAAGGAAAAAGCCTTGTTGAAAACAAAAACATTAGCAATCTAGTTGTATTTGGTAATGAAGTTATTGTTGATGTAACTATCAGTAATCCAACATTACAAGCAAAAAAGAAAGTTGAGTCAGAAATTAAAAAAGTAATCCTTTCAGAAGTGGATGAAAAAATTGATGTGAAAGTAAATGTAAAAACTTCTGCTGCTCCAAAAAAAGAAGAAAAATCAACTCTTATTAAAGGAAAAAAAATCCCATCTATACAAAATATTATTGCAATTGCTTCAGGTAAGGGTGGTGTAGGAAAATCTACCATCACAGCCAATATGGCGGTTAGCTTGTCAAAAATGGGCTTCAAAGTAGGTATATTAGATGCAGATATTTATGGCCCTTCAATGCATTTAATGTTTGATGTAGAAAAAGAAAGACCAATTTCAGTTAAAATAGAAGGTCGTTCTAAAATGAAGCCAATAGAAAACTATGGCGTAAAGTTATTATCACTTGGATTCTTTACAAATCCTAATCAAGCGGTTATTTGGAGAGGGCCAATGGCTTCAAAGGCATTAAACCAATTAATTTTTGATGCAGATTGGGGTGAGCTAGACTTCCTTTTAATTGATTTACCGCCAGGAACTGGAGATGTTCATTTATCTATAGTACAAGCATTACCAATAAATGGCGCTGTTATTGTAAGTACACCGCAAACTATTGCGTTAGCTGATGCAAAAAAAGGAGTTGCTATGTTTCAACAAGAAAGCATTCAGGTTCCTGTTTTAGGAATCATTGAAAACATGGCTTACTTCACACCTGAAGAACTCCCTGATAATAAATATTATATCTTTGGCAAAGATGGTGCAAAACATTTGGCAGAAGATATTAACACAAAATTTTTAGGAGAAATTCCTTTGGTACAAAGTATTAGAGAAGCTGGCGATGTTGGACATCCAGTTGCATTACAAGAAAATACATCTTTAGAAAATGCATTTGCGACTTTAACCAAAGAAATGGTTTCAGAATTACTAAAAAGAAATGCTAACTTGCCACCTACAGAAGTTGTAAGAATTACAACAATGAGTGGTTGTAGCACTGTAAAAAAGTAAGTTTATGACAACACAAGAAACATTACAAAACGTTGAAAAAGCATTGAGTGAAATTCGTCCTTTCCTAGAAAGTGATGGAGGAAATATTAAACTGCTTTCTATAGAAGATACCGTTGTAAAAGTTCAATTAGAAGGTGCTTGTATTGGGTGTTCTGTAAATCAAATGACTCTTAAAAATGGAGTTGAGGCTACTATTAAAAAATATGTGCCACATATAGAACAAGTAATCAATATAGACTAACTGATAAAAATCAGTTTTTATGAACAAATCAACACTTATTTTTACCTGATTTTTTGTTAGAAATGATCAAAACAGATATCTTAATAATAGGGGCAGGACCTACAGGTCTTTTTACAGTTTTTGAAGCTGGTTTATTAAAATTAAAGTGTCACCTAATAGATGCCCTACCTCAACCTGGGGGGCAATGCTCAGAAATTTATCCTAAAAAACCTATCTATGATATTCCTGCATATCCAGAGATATTGGCAGGAGATTTAACAGAAAAACTATTAGAGCAAATAGCTTCTTTTCAACCTGGCTTTACCCTTGGAGAACGTGCGGAAACGATTGAAAAATTAGAAGATGATACTTTTATAGTTACCACAAACAAAGGAACAAAACATCATGCTCCGGTTATTGCTATTGCTGGTGGATTGGGAAGTTTTGAACCTAGAAAACCTCCTATCCCAAATATTGCAGAGTTTGAAAATTCTGGTGTAGAGTATATTATTAGAGATCCAGAGATTTACAGAAACAAAAAAGTAGTCATTGCAGGAGGTGGTGATTCAGCTCTAGATTGGGCAATTTTTTTAACAAATGTTGCCTCCGAAGTAAGTTTGGTTCATAGAAGAAATGAATTTAGAGGGGCTCTAGATTCTGTTGAAAAAGTTCAAGAATTAAAAAATGCTGGGGAAATTAAATTGATTACTCCTGCAGAGGTGAAAGAAATTCATGGTAAAGATCATCTAACAGGAGTTTCTATTATCCTTAATAAAAACGAAACTATTCATCTTGAAGCTGACCACTTTATCCCATTATTTGGATTGTCTCCAAAACTTGGACCTATTGGTAACTGGGGTCTTGACATAGAAAAAAATGCCATCAAAGTAAATAATGCCTTAGACTATCAAACTAATATTCCAGGAATTTATGCTATTGGAGATGTGAATACCTATCCAGGAAAATTAAAACTAATTTTATGTGGATTTCATGAAGCTACTTTAATGTGTCAAAGTGCTTACAAAAGAATTTATCCAAACAAAAAATATGTGATGAAGTACACCACCGTTGGCGGTGTTGAAGGTTTTGATGGAACAAAAAAGGAAGCTCCAAAAGCTGTAGTAAAAAAAATTGAGTAGTGACGGATATTACTATTAAAATTACCGATAGAAACGGAGCTCTTCATGAGGTTCTTGCGCCTACAGATATGGCTATGAATATCATGGAAGTTATTCGTTCTTATGAACTAGCTCCTGAGGGAACTATTGGAGTTTGCGGCGGTATGGCAATGTGCGCTTCTTGTCAATGCTATATAAAATCTGATCATAAATTACCTGAAATGGGTTCTGATGAGGATTTAATGTTAGCCGAGGCTTTTTACGTAGAGGATAATAGTAGGCTAAGTTGTCAAATACCTATTACCGTTAAATTAAATGGATTAGAAATAGAATTAGCCCCTGAGAGTTAAGCTTCATTCATACTTTTAATTATATTTGTAGAGCGTCATTTTTAAAATGTCTGAATATGTATTGGTTAGAATTACTAATTTTATTAAAAAACCTCATCAAAAGGAATCCAGAGTAAACTGATTGATATTGGTCAATTCATATATTGTTTAATTATCAAATCAAAAAAATATGCCTTTTTATCATAAACTCGGAAAAATTCCACCCAAAAGACACACGCAATTCAGAAAAGAAGATGGAAGTCTTTACTACGAACAGCTTTTTGGAACCATTGGCTTTGACGGAATGTCTACCAACTCATATCACGAATTTAGACCAACTATGGTCAAAGAAATTAGAAATCAATATTCTGTAGCTCCAGTAATTGCGAAAGAAAATAATATAAAATCGTACCGTTTTAAAGGTTTTCAAGTTCCACAAGAAAATGATTTTTTAAAAAGTAGAAAAACAGTTTTAACAAATTCAGATTGTAATATCATTTTAGCTGCTCCGAAAAGTTCTCTAAAAGAATATTTTTATAAAAATACTGATGCTGATGAGCTAATTTTTATACACCGAGGAACAGGTAAATTGAGAACTCATTTAGGGAATCTAGATTTTAAATATGGTGATTATCTCATAATCCCTCGTGGAATTATTTATCAAATTGATTTTGATACGGAAGATAATAGGCTGTTTATTGTAGAATCTTATCGCCCTATTTATACTCCAAAACGATATCGAAATTGGTTTGGTCAATTGTTAGAACATTCTCCATATTGTGAACGAGACCTCAGAAGACCACACGAATTAGAAACTCATCATAAAAAAGGAGATTTTCTTATCAAAGTGAAAAAGCAAAACGAAATTATAGAGATGGTCTATGCATCTCATCCTTTTGATGTTGTGGGTTATGACGGATACAATTATCCATATGCATTTTCTATTCATGATTTTGAACCTATTACAGGACGAATTCATCAACCACCTCCGGTACACCAAACATTTGAAACTGATGCATTTGTTGTATGCAGTTTTGTACCTAGACTATACGATTATCATCCAGAATCAATTCCAGCTCCATACAATCATAGTAATATAGATTCAGATGAAGTACTCTATTATGTAGATGGAGATTTTATGAGTAGGAATGATATAGAGGCGGGTCATATTTCATTACACCCTGCCGGAATACCTCACGGACCTCACCCAGGAGCTACCGAAAAGAGTATTGGTAAAACAAAAACAGAGGAATTGGCTGTAATGGTAGATACATTTAAACCTTTAAAAGTTACTAAAGAAGCAATGGAAATTGCAGACGAAGAATATCATAAATCTTGGTTAGAATAATATGATTGAAAAAAAAATAGACATAACGGCTCAAATAAGAGCAATGTGGTAATTTTTTGCTGAGTTTTTAGCAAAAATTTTAATCACTAATTAATAATAAATTATGTCAAAAAAAATAACATCTGTAGACTACGGTCTAGAAAAAATATTCGAGGGAGCGCAAGATTTCCTTCCATTACTAGGTACTGACTATGTAGAATTTTATGTAGGAAATGCGAAACAAGCTGCTCATTTTTATAAAACAGCATTTGGGTTTCAGTCTTATGCTTATAAAGGTTTAGAAACTGGATCTAAAGATGCAGTAAGCTATGTGTTAAAACAAGATAAAATAAGACTTGTATTAACAACACCTTTAACTAGTAAATCAATAATTAATGATCATATAGTTAAGCATGGAGATGGTGTTAAAGTAATAGCCCTTTGGGTTGATGACGCAAGAAAGGCTTACAAAGAAACTACCTCAAGAGGGGCAACTTCTTACCTAGAACCTACTGTTGAAACTGATGAAGACGGAGAAATTATAAAAGCAGGGATTTATACTTATGGTGAAACTGTTCATATGTTTATTGAACGCAAAAACTATCATGGAATCTTCATGCCTGGTTTTCAAGAATGGAAAACAGATTACAACCCTCCAACTGCAGGACTCAAGTATATTGACCATATGGTTGGTAATGTAGGATGGAATCAAATGGATGTTTGGGTGAAATGGTATGAAGATGTTATGGGTTTTGAAAACTTCTTGTCATTTGATGACAATCAGATCCATACCGAGTACTCTGCATTAATGAGTAAAGTAATGTCTAACGGAAATGGTCGAATAAAATTTCCTATAAATGAGCCAGCAGAAGGGAAAAAACGCTCTCAAATTGAAGAGTATCTTGATTTTTATGAAGGTGCCGGAGTTCAACATATTGCTGTAGCTACTGATGATATTGTTAAAACAGTGAGTCAATTAAAATCTAAAGGTGTTGAGTTCTTATCAACTCCACCTGAAGAATATTATACTGCAGTTCCTGGTCGTTTAGAGGAATTTAGCCATGAACTGAGAGAGGATATCGAAAAATTGAAAGCATTAGGAATTATGATTGATGCAGATGAGGAAGGGTATTTATTACAAATCTTCACAAAACCCATCGAAGATAGACCTACCTTGTTTTTTGAGATTATTCAACGAATGGGAGCTAAAGGGTTTGGTGCAGGAAATTTCAAGGCTTTATTTGAATCTATAGAGAGAGAGCAGGCTAAAAGGGGAACCTTGTAATTTTTTATCAAAAAAGAATGCATAACTTTCAATACATATGAGTAAAGACAAATTATTAAAAGCCATTGAAGAGAAGTATAAAAAACTAGGCGTTCCTTTAGACTCCATGTTGGAGGGATTACTATGGAGTACTCCCATTACCTATTGGGATTATATTCAAACTGATGCGCTTTTAGGCTTGCAGATTCCAAGAACAGATCAACCCGACGAAATGGTATTTATTATGTACCATCAAGTCAATGAATTATTATTTAAAATGATTTTATGGGAAATTGATCAAGTAGCAAAAACTGATGAAATTAGTGCTGAAAAGTTTTCAATGCATTTGATGAGAATTAGCAGGTATTTTGATATGCTAAGCAACTCATTTACTGTAATGGCTGACGGAATGGAGCGAGATCAATATTTGAAATTTAGAAATACTTTAACTCCTGCAAGTGGTTTTCAAAGTGCTCAATATCGCAAAATAGAATTTGCATCAACAGAACTCATTAATTTAATTGATGCAAAGTATAGAGATACTATTGATCGAAATTCTCCATTTAAAAATGCTTATGACCACTTATACTGGCAAGCAGCTGGAAAAAATCATTCAACAGGAGAGAAATCTGTATTGATAAACTTATTTGACAAGAAATATATGGGAGATTTTATAGACTTTATGGAAGACTATAATGAGTGTAACCTATCAAAGAAATTTAAACAATTACCTGAAGAGGTTCAAAAAGATGCTACATTAATTGAAGCAATGCGTCATTATGATTATACTGTAAATGTAAAGTGGGTATTAGCTCACTATAATGCTGCGGGAAAATATTTAGGAGGTAAAGAAAAAGAATTAGAAGCTACTGGAGGAAGTAGTTGGAGGAAATACTTACACCCTAAATACCAGCGCAGAATTTTTTATCCTTATCTGTGGTCGGATGAAGAATTAAAAAATTGGGGTACATTTTAGATAAATGATAATTTTTAGTTAAAAAAGACTTCCTAATACAAATTAGGGAGTTTTTGTTTTTCTAAGTTAGATAATTCTCATTCAATTTTTATATGTTTGATGTGTATGAAAAATTTATTTTTAATCTGCTTTCTGCTCTCGTTTAACACAGTTCTTTTTGGGCAAGAAAAATCTAAACCTTTTAAGGATGGAGAATGGTTAAAATATAAAATGAGTTACAGTGGATTCTTTAAAGCTGGCACTGCAGAACTTACACTTAAAGAAACAGATTTAAACGGTAAAAAAGTTTTTCACGCAAAAGGTTTTGGAAAAACAAGTGATTTTATCGGCTGGTTTTTTAAAGTTAGAGACACCTATCAATCTTACTTTGATTATACTAAAGTAGCGCCATATTTATTTAAAAGAGATGTTAATGAAGGGGGTTATATTATCAAAAGAGATATTCAATTTAATCAAGAAACAAAAATTGCTACTGTTCAAGATTTCAAATACAATACCAAAAAAGAAGTCTCTTTTGAAAATGTACAAGATATGATTTCAGCTTTTTACTATTTAAGAACTATTAATACAGATACTATAAAAGCTGGTGATGAAATTGATTTAAATATGTTTTTTGATTCTAAAACGTTTGCCTTTAAGTTACGGTTTTTAGGAAAGGAATTCATAAAAACAAAGTTTGGTAAAATAAAAACAATCAAATTGCGCCCAGTAGTTCAATCTGGAAGAGTTTTCAAAGAAAGTGAAAGTGTAACTATATGGGTTACAGATGATGAAAATAAAATTCCTATTAGATTAAAAGCATCACTCGCTGTTGGATCTTTAAGAGCAGAATTAAAAGCTTTTAAAGGATTAGCAAATTCATTTAAAATTATGACTGATTAAGTTGTATTTTTACTGAATTCTTATCCAAGAATAAAATCTAATTATATTGAGAAAATTAAATATTTTTCTGTTTATTTTATTAATAATCTTTTCTTGTGGTGAAGATAAAATTTCTGATATTAATGGAGATTCTGACCAAATTTTCACTATAACTCCAAAAATTATTACTGAATTTGGCTACACACTAAATGATTATAAAGTTATAAAAGATACCATTAAAAAGGGTGAAAGCTTTGGAATCATTTTAGATAGACATCATGTTTTTTATCCAAAAATAAATGCCATCGCTAAAAAGATAAAAGATACTTTTGATACTAGAAGAATTAGAGCGGGTATACCCTACATGATTCTTGCCAGTAAAGATTCTTTAGAGAAAGCTCAAGTCTTTATTTATAAAAATAGTAAGGCTAGTGCCACGATAGTAGATTTTAAAGACTCCACAATTGTTGCCTACAACTACAGAAAACCAATAAAAATTATTGAAAAAGAAGTTTCTGGCAAAATCTATTCTACGTTGTCTGAAGCCATGGATAGTCTTCATTTAAACCCTAATTTAACAAATGATGTTGCAGATATTTATGCTTGGACTTTAGATTTTTTAAAACTTCAAAGAGGCGATCGATTTAAATTAATTTATGAAGAAAAATTCATTGATGACAGTGTATTTGTTGGTTACGGAAAAGTAAAAGCAGCGCTTTTCGATCATAATAATAGAGATTTCTATGCCTATAGATTCGTGCCCGACTCTATTAAGAAAATTCCCGAATACTACGATAATAAAGGAAATATGTTAAGAAGTCAATTTTTAAGATCTCCTATTAAATTTCAATACAGAGTTTCCTCTAGATACAATTTAAGAAGAAAAATAGCACTCTATGGAAGAGTAAAGCCTCATAAAGGGACTGATTTTGCTGCCAAGGTTGGAACTCCAATTATGGCAACTGCTAACGGAAAGGTTACCGAGTCTAGAAGAAAAGGAGGCAATGGAAATTATGTTAAAATAAGACATAATAACACCTATTCTACTCAATATCTTCACATGAGTAGGAGAAAAGTTAAACGAGGACAATATGTTAAACAGGGAGATATCATTGGGTATGTTGGAATGACAGGGAACACAAGCGGGCCTCATGTATGCTACCGTTTCTGGAAAAATGGGAGACAGGTAGATCCGTTTAAACAAAAACTTCCCTCTGCTAAGCCTTTGAAAAAGAGCCTTAAACCTAGCTATTTAAAGTTTATAAAGCCTTTGGAAGCTCAATTAGATAAAATAGATTTTACAAAATAAATTACTAAAAATGCCACTACAAAATATAAATCCTACAACAACAAAAGCCTGGAAAAAATTGGAAGCTCATTTTTCTGAAATGAGTTCGTTTTCCCTAAAAACAGCTTTTAAAACCGATCCAGAAAGAAAAGAAAAATTTTCATTAGACTTTAACGATCTTCACTTAGATTTTTCCAAAAATAAGATTACTCAGAAAACTGTTGATTTGTTAGTTGAACTGGCAAATGAGTCAGCGCTTAAAGATGCAATTGATAAATACTTTTCAGGCGATGTTATTAATGTTACAGAAGGAAGATCAGTGCTGCATACAGCGCTAAGAAGTAACTCTGATGAGGAAATCTTAATTAATAAAAAAGACATAAGACCTGAGGTTAAAAAAGCACTACGAAAAATAAGAGCTTTCTCAAATAAAGTGATCTCTGGAGACTGGAAAGGATATACTGGTAAGAAAATAACAGATATTGTAAATATTGGAATTGGTGGGTCTGACCTCGGGCCAGATATGGTTGTTGAGGCTCTTCAATTTTATAAAAATCATTTAACAACTCATTTTGTTTCTAACATAGACGGAGATCATGTTTCTGAGATTATAAAAAAGTTAAATCCTGAAACAACACTGTTTGTGATTGTATCAAAAACATTTACAACACAAGAAACCATCACGAATGCAAATACGATTAAGAATTGGTTTTTAAAATCAGGATCTCAATTTGACATTGCAAAACATTTTGTTGCTGTATCTACTAACTTGGATGCTATTGATGCTTTTGGAATTGACCCAAAAAATGTATTTCCAATGTGGAACTGGGTTGGTGGTCGTTTCTCTTTATGGTCTGCTGTTGGACTTTCTATTAGTTTATCTGTTGGGTTTGATAATTACCGTTCTCTTTTAGACGGTGCAGAAAAAATGGATATCCATTTTAAAGAAAGTTCATTTGACCAAAATATTCCTGTAATTTTAGCCTTATTAAGTATTTGGTATAATAATTTTTACAAATCAGAATCTGAGGCAATTCTTCCCTACACTCAATATCTTACAAAACTAGCTCCATATTTACAACAGGCTATTATGGAAAGTAATGGGAAAAGTGTAGACCGAAATGGAAACCAGGTAGATTATCAAACAGGAACAATTGTTTGGGGTAGTACAGGTACCAATATGCAACATGCATTCATGCAATTAGTTCATCAAGGAACAAAATTAATACCATCAGACTTTATTGGGTATAAAACTTCTCTTTATGGTCTTACAGATCATCACCAAAAATTAATGGCTAACTACAATGCACAAATGGATGCATTAGCTTTTGGAAAATCTAAAGAAGAAGTTCACCTTGAATTAAAATTTTCAGGAGACAACTCAACTATTCATTCTTTATTGCCATACAAAGTTTTTGAGGGAAACAGACCCAGCAATGCTATTTTATTTGAAAAATTAACTCCAGAATCTTTGGGAGAGTTAATTGCTATGTATGAACACAAAATATTTGTTCAAGGGGTTGTTTGGAATATCTTTAGCTATGACCAGTTTGGTGTAGAGCTGGGAAAAGAATTGGCAAAAAAGCTTTTAAATAAAGAATAAACCCTCTTTTGTTTTTTTTTATACTTTTGCTTTAGTTTATGTTAATAAACATCTTAACAATTAACCTGAAAAAAAAGAGTTTTCTCATAAAAAAAAACTACTTTTAAAAAGTTAATATTTTGCTAATTTTTAACATTAAATTAACATTACAACTCTCAAAATAAATGACTTTTGCAGAGAATTAATAACATTAACATTCTATAATGAAAAACTTTAAGAACTTATTATTTGTAGCTTTATTTTTTATAGCTGCCACAGTAATTGGCCAAACGAAAATTTCTGGTACCATTGTTGACGAATCCAACGAAGGATTACCAGGAGCAAGTGTTGTAATCAAAGGCACAACTAACGGAACAGAAACAAATTTTGATGGGAAATTTATGTTAACTGCTTCAACAGAAAGCGGAACTATTGTAATTTCCTACTTAGGTTTTAAAACCATGGAACTTGCTTTCACTGGTTCTGGTGACTTAGGGAACATTAAATTAAAAGAGGATGGAAATATCCTAGAAGAAGTAGTTTTAAAAGGTATTGTTGATATCGCAAAAGATAGACAAACACCCGTGGCTAAATCTACTATCAAAGCTGCAGAAATTCAGGACAGGTTGGGATCTCAGGAATTTCCTGAACTACTTAACACTACCCCATCTGTGTATGCTACCAAATCTGGTGGTGGTTTTGGTGACGCCAGAATAACTATTCGTGGTTTTGCTCAAGAAAATGTTGCTGTACTTATAAACGGGGTTCCTGTTAATGATATGGAGAACGGGAAAGTATACTGGTCTAACTGGGCAGGTTTATCTGATGTTACAACTGCAATGCAAGTTCAAAGAGGACTTGGTTCTTCTAAATTAGCTATCTCTTCAGTAGGAGGTACAATAAACATTATCACAAAAACTACAGACTTACAAGAAGGAGGGTCTATTGTATCTTCAGTTGGAAACGATGGATATTTTAAAAACTTAGCATCTTATAATACTGGTAAAAATGAAAATGGTTTTGCTGCTTCATTTTTAATGAGTAGAACAGCTGGAAACGGTTATGTAGATGGTACTCAATTTGAAGGTTTCAACTATTTTGTTGGTTTAGGATGGGATAGAGGAGATCACAACTTCCAATTCATGCTAACAGGTGCACCACAAACGCACAATCAAAGAACAACTAGTTTCTTTAATATGGCTGATATAGGTGATTATTTAAAGTATGGTAAAAAATACAATTATAACCATGGATATCTAAATGGAGAAGAATTTAATTGGAGACAAAACTTCTATCACAAACCAATTTCTTCTTTTAACTGGTCTTGGGAAATTAATGAAACCTCTTCTTTAACAACTTCTGCTTACGTTTCTTTTGGACGTGGGGGTGGAACTGGAGACATTGGTAGATTAGGTGGAAACTATGCTAGTTCTAGTAAATTTAGAAACCCTGACACTGGATTAGTTGAGTGGGATGAAATCGTTAGAGCTAACTCTGGCCTAGGAGGAAACTTTAGTGGTGGTTATTCTTACACCAACCCTGCTGATCCTTCTACAGGTTTACAAATAGTAAATGATGATGAATTAAGAGATTCTAGTATGCCAAATGGTTTAGAGAGAAGAAATGGATTTATCAGAAGAGCTTCTGTAAATTCTCATAACTGGGTTGGAATGTTATCTAACTACAATACAAAAATAAACGATAATCTTTCATTCGATGTTGGAATTGATATTCGTTCATATACAGGTCTTCACTACAGAAGAGTAGACAATCTATTAGGAGCTGATGGATATCGTGATAATGATGACATTAACAATCCTTTAAATATTCAGTCTACAGAGTACAGTTCTGATTTAGCTCAACAATGGAATGTTTTTAGAAGCACAGAAGATGAGAATAAAATAGCTTACAATAATGATGGAAAAGTTCGTTGGGCTGGAGCGTTTAGTCAATTAGAGTATGTGTCTGACGATATTTCTGCTTTTGTTCAAGTTGGAATCTCTCAACAAGGATTTAAAAGAATTGATTATTTTAATTATTTAGATTCTGATCCTGAACAAGAAACTCCTTGGCAAAACTTTGTTGGTGGAAATATTAAAGGTGGTGTAAACTGGAATATAGATGAAAACCATAATGTATTTGTAAATATGGGTGACTACTCTAAACAACCTTTTATGAATGCTGTTTTCCTTAACAATCAAAACATTATAAATGAAAATGTTAGGAACGAAAAAGTGTCAGGTTTTGAATTAGGATATGGATATACGTCTGAAAAACTAAGAGCTAACGTAAATATTTACAGAACTGAATGGAAAGATAGATTTAAAACTGTTGGATACCGAGACGGAAGCGTAAGAGGAACTGCAGATTTACAAGGTATTAAACAATTACATACTGGTATAGAATTAGATTTTACATATGATCTTAGCGATAGCTTTAGATTAGTTGGTATGGCTTCTGTAGGAGATTGGGAATATGCTGGTAATGTGTCAGGAACTGCTTTTGACAATGATGTTCAAGCAGTTGGTACTGTAAACTTATACCTTGATGGTGTTAAAGTTGGTAATTCTGCACAAACTACAGCAAGATTAGGTTTTGACTGGGATGTTGCTGGTAACTTCAAAGTTGATTACAGCCATCGTTATGCTGCAAGACTATATGCTGATATAAACACAGCAGACTTTGATAGTGTAGACAATGATGGATCTCTTCAGTTACCTAACTATTTCTTAGGAGACTTAGGAATGTCATATAAATTTGATTTTAAAGATAATTCAAACTTAAACTTTAGATTGAATATTAATAACGTTGGAAATACGGAGTATATTGCTGAATCTTTAACTAACAATTTTGTTGGAAATGGAGACGATAGTTACCGTGGAATTAACACAAATAACAAAGCCTTTTTTGGTTTTGGAACTACTTGGAACTTAACAGCTAGATATCGCTTCTAGAAGTTTTTTAAAATTTCAAAAAACCATCTTTGATTCCAAATTAAAGATGGTTTTTTTATGAATAAATTTAGTATTTTTAAAGTTATAAAAAATTTACAAAATGATGAAAACTGTACATTCTTATTGGGCATATTTAGTGCTTGCTGTTTTAATAATAACCGTTGTAAATGCAATTGTTGGACTTATTAAAAAAAAGGAATTCTCAAATAAAGATCTTCGACTTGGATTGTTTACCTTAATTTTTTCTCATATTCAATTACTAATTGGATTAGGTTGGTATTTTTCTAGCCCCTACTACAAAGCACTAAAAGCTAATGGAAGTGAAGTAATGGGAGATGCTGCATCTAGATTGTTAGCAATAGACATCCTATCATGATGATTTTAGCGATTTTTTTTTACTGTTGGATGGTCTAAAATAAAAGAAAAAGATGATCATAAAAATTAAAACATTTGTGATTTTT
>FUWD013179567.1_pt1 | contig 27273 bp, 42 predicted proteins | sample 1063281 | NCBI WGS metagenome assembly FUWD01 (sample SAMEA79048168, study PRJEB19326) | metagenome | biome: marine | reverse complement strand
TTGAACTAGGGTCTAGTCTATTTTCTGAACTAGGAGACTCTCGTAGTTCATTTTTTGAACTATGGATCTTTTTGGGTAAATTTGTAGTCAAATAATAGATGTTGTTAGGCTTTAGATTTCCTTTTTTCTCACCCTTTTCAACCCTTAATAAACCACACTCTTTTAATATTTTCATAGACTTTGAAATAGTACCCCTAGACATTTTCAAACGCTCTTGGATACTATCAAAAGCTGGGAAGCAATACCCTTGCGAATCTGCCCATGTATATAAACCTATGTATAATTTTATTGCATTTGCATCTGTACAATAGTCAAAAATGAATTTGCTAATCATTGCAAAAGGTATAATATCTTTTTTTATCTCATCTTTATTTGACATATTCTACCAATTTTTGAGTGTAAACGTGATCTGATCTTATTTTTATAAATTCATTTTCATATAAAAAACCAAAAGCAGTTAAAAAATCTGACTCAGTCATAGAAAAATCTAAGCAAATTTTCATTAATTCAGATATTTTGTAATGGACTTCTCTGTATCCAATATTTGATCCAGACTGTAAACTTTCTGACATCCTAATTACCGAATAAATTAAAAGTTCATCAACTGATAAATCTCTCAAATCATTTATTTTTTTCATAATATAAACTCCATTGGGTGACAAGGTGGAGCGTAGGAAGATACACCTTGCCTAAAAGCATTTTGCTAACCCAATAGATAAATTTTTAATAGAGTTCCTACGCTCTGATCTAAATATAACTAATTATCCACGAATCCCAGTAGAAAAAGTTTTAAGCATACGTTTTCGGTCTTTAAAATCCTTTGTCATCTGCTTGTCTATTTCCCATTTACCATTAGCTAGTTTTTTAATTAGAATTTTCATAATCTCTCCATTGCCAAACCACCGTTACAATAATTACAGTGAGTTATTTTTTCGTTTTCTCCATCTACCTCTGTTACCTCATATTCATGAGTTTCAAAGATTCTACCACACTCTTCACACATAAACTCAGTAGTTTCTTTATCCCATGGCTTAGAGGCTTTTGTTAGATCATAATCTATTGATTTAGTAATACCATTTGAACCACTATAATTCTGCTTGTATTCAATGTGTATTTCGGGTGAAGAACCGAATATCTTTCTTAGTAATCTCATCTATTTATAACTCCATTTAAAGCCTTTATGCGTTTTTCTTAACCCCCTACAACAAAATGAAACTAATGATGGGCTGAAACCATCACAAGACGTTGATTTCATTGAAGGGTATTCTTTTATTAATTTTCCATTTACTGAAAATCTCAAAACACTTTTCCACTTTGCCTTGGCTGATTTTTCAATGCACTTGCCATGATTTGAGTTTTCTTTTGCCGTACACCATTCTAAATTTTCTACCCTATTGTCCTCTTTATCCTCATTTATGTGGTTTATAAAAGGCTTTGCCTCATTGTTTTCAATAAAAGTTAAAGCAACCAATCTATGAACTCTAAATGGCTTGTAAGTATTATTGAAGCTCAATGTTATTACTTTGTATCCATTATGTGAAAAATGTTGTTTCATAATGTAAGGTGAAGATCTTTTAAGGCTTCTAATTCTACCCATGTTACTAGCTTCATAATCTTCATTAGCTAATGGTATTGTTTTCCAAATTTCTTTTTTCATGATAACTCCAAATAGGCTGTAAATGAGGTGTGACAAGAAACATTCACATTTAACGAAATATCGACCTATTGGATAAAATTTTATTGAGGTTGTCACACCTTGTAAAAATTATACAAATATTAAAGATTAAAATCCACAGTATATATCTGTAATATTGTAATCATTTATAATTATACCATATTCGGCATAATATCTACTTGACATTGGGAATAAGTCATTTGATCTAAATATGTAAGTAAATATCATTTAAACAACCTCCCTAACATTTTACCTAATGCCCTGTTATAGAGCCTTTTGTGTATTGTACCTTTTTTGACTGCATTATAGTCACCCATTAATTTAGCTATGAAATAGAGTAGGCTTCTCATAAGCCTAACTCCTTTTTAACTTTTCTGTAAATATCACCGCAACTCATTATATCTTCTTTACCCACTTTAAAAAGATAGTCATCTAAAGAAGTAGTCAACTCTCTGGCCATTTTTCTTCTAATCTCTTCATCTCTAATTAAGAATTGAACATTGCAACAAATACCCTCAATCTGCTTTAAAATAAAATCCTCTGTAATATGTGAGAATAAAATTAAATCTTCTTTCATTCTTTAACCTTCCTTTTTGATTCTTTATAGAATATAATAAATAATTATTACCATTGTCAAATAAAAAAGAGGATTTTTTTAATCCCCTTAATTTTTATCAGAAGGGTGGTTCTTCTGGTATGTATTCGGGTACTGAGTTTTGTGGTGCTTGTTGTTGACCTTTTCCACTTCCTAGCATTTGAAAATTACTCACTACAATTTCAGTCTTATATCGCTTTTGTCCGTTTGGATCATCCCAAGATTGAGTTTGAAGTTTGCCATCTACAAATAGAGAAGAACCTTTTTTGCAATATTGGTTCAATATCTGAGACTGCCTACGCCAAAAGACTAGGTTTACAAATTCGGTCTTTTCTTGATATTGTCCGTTTTTATCTTTGAATCTCTCATTTACTGCCATTGATACAGTAGATACCTCTTGTTGAGAATTAGTCATTCTCTTTTCGGGATCTTTTGTGAGATTACCTATTAACATTACTTTGTTTAATGATGCCATTTTATACCCTTATATTTAGTAAATCGTTTATATCTTCTTTTGTTCTAATAACTCTAGCTTGACCGCTCCAATTATTAAACCATTTTACTTGCAAAGCATTTAATTTGCCTTTTTCGTTCTTAATCTCAGCTAAATAATTAAATCCATTGTACCCGATTAATATATCAGGTACACCACTACCCACAGAATGTAAATGAGTAACAGTAGCTCCAATAGACCTCGCATATTCAACTAGCTCTCTCTGATTTTGATCAACTTTAGCACGTCTCAAAATATAGAACCTTGTTTAATATTCTTAGTTGCAAATTCCTTGATTTCTCTTTGATCCTTGCTCAGTTCGATTACCTCATTTCTCACCTTTTTTTCAACTACACTAACCCTTTTAGAGTATTCTTTATCCCTAAGATCTTCTCGCTCTTTTCTAATAGCTCTAACAGTACGAGAAACACCCTCATAAGTAAAGTCTAGCTTATCATACCACATAGCAGAAACAATAGCTTCAGGGGTCTTAAAACCCCTATATTTAGCCACCAATAGAAATATCTGCTCATATTGGTATTCTTTGTTCTCTTCTAATATTTTTAAAACGTCCTTGTAAAGCTCTCTAATCATTATTCACCTATGGATCAAAAAAATATGTTTTCATTACTAGCTCAGTAGTAAACTCAACATGACACCAAGTTTTAGTGTGCTCGAAGTTCTCAATCCTAGAAATAAAAAACTTTTCTGATTCTTCATTTAAAAATGATCTCAATGAGTTGATATTATCCGTTTTAAGGTCGAATGCAACCGATTTTTTGTGATAAGACCTCTTAGCACCTACATCGCATTGAGGAGGTCTTAAACCTGAATAAACATACCCTTTAGAATAGTTGTTAATAATGATAGGCTGACCAAATTTATCTCTAAGATTATCTAAGCACCTTAAAACATGAGGGTCAAATAAATTTAAAGCATCCTCTCCCCATATTTCATAATACTCAGGAGAAACTAACTCCTGAGCTTTGAAGTATTTAGGAATATAAGATGAACGAAACATTACTCAACTCCCAACTCTTCTTTTTTCTTCTTAAACTGCTCAATCACATATTTAGTACCAAAACCCCTTTGTACTGCTTCTTTCCAAGTATTTTCTAAGGCTTTAATATTTCCAGTTTTACGAGGCTTTTCTAACTGATCGTGAACCCATTTTTTAGCATTATGCTCAATTTCCATACCCTTATAATCGTCAAAAATATTTCTCAATGATTGCTCAGATTCATATTCAAGTTCTTCAATAGTTAGGTCATTACCAATTTGTTTAGCCATTGCTACAATAACCTTTTTTAATTGCTCGACTAATTCATTTCCTTGAGCAAATTCATCAACCCTAGAGTCTTTAATGCCATTAGAAGGGATTTGAGATCCAGTTGCATCTAAATCTTTATCTGTAATGATTCCTAGCATAGAACTCAAGCCATATCTTTTATAATAGGTAAAACTTGATCCATCTACTTGAAATTGATTCATTCCCTTTAAAGAAATATTTTGTGGTATTGAAATTGTACTCTCAAGAGTCTCACCAGATTCAAAATGAAAGATAACAGTCCTAATTGAGTTTCTATTATCTTCGTCCTTCTCAATAAGCTGAGTAAAACCCAAACCGCATTTAGCCATAATAGGGTTAATTGTTTTAACAATTGCATCATAAGAGGCATAAGAGTATCCATAGCCTTCTGTACCTTTGTGGATAATAGGGCAACTTTGTTGGAAGCTCGCCAACGCTTTGTATATGTTTTTCATTTATCACCTTCCTTTATTTTTTGATTAATGAAATATCTAATATATCTTGATCTTTTTTTAGGTTCTTTTACGTCAATTGATTTACCATCAATCCCACTAATACAAATATGGGTATCTCCAATATCATCTTCTAAACCTAAATCTTTGTAACTTTTTAAAAGCTCTTTTACATAAGAACTCAAAGTTCGATAACCTAAAGACTCAGCCTTAGATTTCCATTTTTTACGCTCATTTTCTGTGCAGTTCTTTAACTGTAAATATTTGTAAGTCCATCGACCCATAAACGCCCTTTCTAAAAATATTGTAAGAGGCAGGATTCGAACCTGCAAGCCAAATACTATTTTGCTTCACCTAGCGGAAGGATCCAATTTGCCATAGCTGTTACAAATTAAACTATGGGTCAATTCCGCCACTCTTACATAAATATTAATGAATGACCCCAACGGTGAATGTAAAAGGTCTCAAGTTTTAACGAAATGTGAGGCCATTCATTAATATCTATTCGTAAATATAACAATTAATTATTATAAAAAGCAAATAAAAAGGAGTTTTTTAGACCCCTCTTTTAATTAACTATGACTTTCTTGCCATTTCAAGCAGGAACACTTCAAAATTTTTACTCAATTCCTTGAGTGTAGTTTTAATTTCATCCATATCTGCTCTTAAATATTTTAATTCGTTTTCCATAACTCTATTATCGCTTGACATCGTTTTCAATTCCTCGTAATGCCTACGCTCACTCTTTTCTAAATCTATTACCCTATCTTCTTGTATCTTATAGGCTTGTCTTATATCTACAAATTTAATTTTTAACTCTTTATATTGGGAACGCATTTCAACAAAAAAGTCCTCAATCTTAGATTCCGCATTATCAATTCTCTCAATAGTTTTATTAACGTGCTTTTCAAACTCTCGGTATTCACCTTGGCTTATTAAAAAAGCCTCTCTATCTTCTGAGATGTGTGTTTCTGCGTCCTCCACTCTTTTAAATATATCCTTAAACTTTTCCCTATATCCACTCATTTTATCATATATAAACTTGAATTTAGGCTCAATTAACTTTAAATGATACAAATACCCCAAAATCAACAAAGAAGCTGTCCCACCACCTAACAATAAATCAAGGTAAGAACTAGCTTCTTTTACTTTGTCTGGGGTGATATTATCAATAGGCATATCCTAAAAATAGTTTATTTATTCTTAGGAAAATACTCTTTATAATCACTCCAAGGGTTATACTTTGAGACTCTCGAAAAAATAGACTTACAATGATGCCTCTCATCTGAATCAAAATAAGCAGAATGACCACCTATCCTAACTGCTCGATACATTAATTTTCTTCTCCACCATGATATATCTAAACATTTCATCGTTAATAAAAACAACTCATCCGATTTTTTACGTCCTTCATCGTTGTTACCTAAGATCCTAGAGCAATAAAGCCAATCATGAATTAAACCTGCTAAGGCATAATCTCCCATAGGTCTACCAATAACACCTTGAGCAAACTTTGGTATAGATGCACCATCCCATAGAAAACCTTTAGGTATTCTGCAAACTCGGCCATCAGGCAAAATAAAGTCAATTATTGCAGTCGTAACATATTCATCAAATCCACCTGTTTGTTTATAAGTCTTTATCCAAGGTCTTTTATTCTTATCAAAAGGCTTTAAATCTGTAACATTAGATACAAAAAAAGTAAAGAGTTTCTTACTCACAACCTTTCTCATAAAGTTTCTATTTGCTCTATATTCTTTTGGATCAAAATATTTCATCAAGGGTATTCACTAATTTAATTCTTGTTTAGGTTCTATTTTATCAGGGTTTTCGGGATTAAATGAATCGCAAAGGGTTTGGATATATCCCATAACCGATGTAAAGCCTTCTAAATCTTGCTCTGCTAGTTGGTCAAATGATACAGTTATTTGCTTTACAAATGATACAGGCATATCATCTTCATATTGTGAGTAGCTAATCTGAGCGGTTTTTTTGTCATCGTTAAAATTGATTTGATATGCACCCACTGAAACTGTTTTATTTATTTCTTTATTAAATGCCATTTTTATCTCCTATTTAAAATATGTGTAATTAAAATTTATGGTGTTAGTTTTTTCCAAGAACTCCATGTTCCCGTTGCGTTATCAGTTCGCTGATAAGATTCATTTAGACCTAAATCTGTAATTACCTGTTTTCTATAATTTGAAATAATGTGTACCTCTATTTGTTTTCTACCGCTTGTAGACCATCCTGAAGGGATATTTGTTAAACCCGTTGTATTAGTTAGATAAACACCTGCTTTATCATAAGAGTCCATATTACTATAATAAGTATTTGTCCCCGAACCACCTTGAACCCCAAAAGCTACCATACTAGTTAAAGTATTATCCCACTCTAAAGCTTGATTATCATCTGATATTATCTTGCCAAAAAAAGTGGCTGATAGATCTGAATTATCAAATTCAATTAGCTTAGTATTTGAATTATCACAAAAACCAAATTTACTTACGCTACCACTTGAATTGCCTATTGTATAAATAATATTGTGGGTTCCTGATCCTCGCTTCATTAAATAATGGTTCCTTTGTTGATTATCATCTTGCCTAGACACCTCAACAATAGAACCAAAAGTAGCACCACCATTAACAGTAACATCACTTTCTATTTCAATAGAAGTTCCATCATACCAAATATCACCTGCTGTTGGGCTTGCGTTTGTTGTTGAGTTTAATTTTAATACATCACCAACAGTAACACTACCGTTAAAAGTACCAATGCCACCAACAGTAACATTACCACCAAAAGTACCAATGCCACTAACATTGACATTACCACCAAAAGAAACAGTACCACCAAAAGAACCTGTACCATTAACATTAAGATTACCGCCAAAAGTACCAGCACCAGCAACAGTAATAGTACTACCAACGGTAACAGTACCGCCAACATTCAAAGTACCATTAGTCTTGTCATAGGTTAGCCCTACACCCCCACCAAAAGACCCACCATCATTGAATTGGACTTGTGTATTTGAACCACCAGGAGAACCACCACCACTTGAATCATTTGTATTATTCCAAAATTGCTGAACCGCTACATTACCGCTATCAGTCAAGGTAAAGCCATTTAAATTGATCTTTTCATAATAAATATTATGAGTTGACGTAGGGTCTAAAGTAAGATCACCATCAATATTAAGAACCTCTACATAAATATCGTTTTGTGTATCTGTAATATCACCAATTTTTAAAGTTGCATTTGATGTACTCGGTGCTAAAGCTAAGGAGCAAAGTTTGTCTTCATCAATAGAAACACCACCTGTAAAATCTATACCTCTGCCAATAAAAGAAATAGGATTATCCGAAAAAGTAGATGGATTCCAAACATCTAAATTATTAAAAGACCATAATACAGAACCACCTATGAAACGTTTCCTAAGTAATCCACTTAATTGAGAAGTTGTAAAAGTTAAACCTAAAAACGCATCTGTGTAAACATCACCTACAAAATTTTCACTAATATCGGCTTGACTCATGTTAGAGTAAACACTTGAGCCATTATTTAAAAAATCTGTTCCTTTAGGCTTATAACCTTCCGCACTTCCTATTGTTTGTATTTCAAAAATTGGTACAGTCCACAATTCACGAATAAAATCACTCGTACCAACTGAGCAAGTAAAATTACCATCTTGGGACTCATATTGGAACTTAGGAGTGCCTAATTCAGCTCCGTTTGTTATCTGTACATCAATAGGCAAAGAACTGACAATATCTTCATTCCTACAATAAACGTCCTCAATAAATAAAGTTTCAAATCCTACATAGGCCATTGAGTTACCCAAAAAATTTAAAGATGTGAAATTAGGTGAACCGCTTGCACCTCTATATCTCAATTCACAATTACTAGCTCCACTTGGGTCAAATGAAAAGATTTGAGAGCCTGTATAAACAATAATTTCACATTGTCCATATACGTCAATATTTTGAGTTAAAACAGAAGGAGCTTGTATATTTTCCCTCATGTAGATGTATTTGATATTGCCTACATCACTCAATGCAGTTAAATAATCATCCCAATTATAAACATTGTATATTTGATCTGAATTAATCTCAATAAATTCTGATCCATTCCAATACTTTGAAGCCTCTATGTAATAAAAGTTATTTCCATTTCTCCATATAGCTTCATTAATATCAGTTGCCCATGCAATTTGCTTATCTTTTAACTCAGATAATAAATCTGATTCCGTTTCATGTATCCTTAAAATATGTTTATTTGCCATTATGGATTAACCTCGTCTTGAATGTTCTCATTTGCAGGGTCTGTTGTGTCCTGCCAATTTTCTTCACTTGCGTCTGTTACATCTTGGATTGTATCATCTACTCTTACATCTAAATCAAATAAAATACCACTTACAGCAATATTTGGTAAATCATCACTCACATTTTTAGTTATTGAAGTGACTAAGAACTCATAAAAAACATCATCCGTAATATTTGGTAGTTTTACGCTTAATCTAGTACCTAAATCCCAACTATTACCAACCTCATAAGGTACTGAAAAATCAAATTTATTTCTAGGAACTACCTTTGGAGTTAAACCGCCTATTGCACCCATAAAGGTCAACCATTTACGAATGTAAAAGTAGGCATCTGTTTGACCACTAATCCAAGTATGATCACTTAAAATCTTTGGCGGTGTATTAATAACACCATAATACAAATATAAAGCCCTAGCACGTTCCCATAGAGCTACTTTAGAGGATTCATTTAAAAAGTCCATTCCAACTATCGCACTAGCTTTTTCTGAGTCTGTTGATAGGTCTAAAGACACCTTAGTGATACCCATTGATTTTCTAAACTTTTTAGAGCCTATATCAAAATCATAATTTACAAAAGGCTCACAAAATATATTTCTAGTATCTTGCTCAACTCGTTTACCATAAGATAACATTTCAAGCTGAGTCACTTGTTGTAAGCCTACTCTATTACTCTTTTGAGCTACTTGCTCAACTCGTTCTTTAAAATCATCACCAACCCAACTCATTAAAAAGAATCTATTACATATATCTTTAGCCATTGCCCTAGATGATGCACTTTTATTGTCTGTTCTTTGAGTCGAGATATTAACACCATACCAACCAAAATTGGTTAATTCACTTGAAACATAACTACCTTGCTCATCTAAAGTAGTCTCAAGGTAGTCACTAGGTGTTATAGATGGGTATTCTTTACCCCAACCAAGAGAAGGGGCTTGAACATCTAAATTAGAGTAGTTTTGGAGCAACTTAACGTGAGCTAATGCACCAATAGGATCTTTTATCAAATCGTTTGACTGCCATTCTAAACCAACCAAAGGGCTTACAATATCAATATCATATAATCTACCTTTAAAATTAGTGTAAACTTCTGTATTTAAAGAACTAGATTGAGAGTAAGCAAAACCAATATTATTTATTTCAACTTCAAAAGTAAATGAATCAAACCCTGTAAATTGATAACGTAAATAATAAACAAAATTCAAAGTAGACAAAGACCTTAACTCTTCCTTTGATCCTAAGTCGATTCTATAATATCCATTATATACAGGGTCTTCGGTATCCTCCCAAAATTCATCCGTATTTAGACCATTTGTTGAATAATTAATTGGAAAGTTATCAACATCAACACCACCAATATTATTAAAATCAGTATTCTTTGAGAGCTTAGTCACCTCAAGAGGATCACTAAACCATTTATCGGAAATAACATCTAAATTGGCTTCCTGTGTGTTTATAGTAATAGAATTAGAACCTATAAAGTGCTGACACTTTATAATTAAATAAACATTGCTGAAATTATCAGGTATTGAATTTAAAAAGGTTTCATCAATATTCATCGTGTAGGTTCTTGCTATATCTACTGTACTTGGTAGAGGAGGAACACCTGCACTAAAAGAACCTTGATATAGCCATGGGTCTAAATTACTCTCGTTTCTTACATCTCCCTCTAAATCTGCTATCAAATTAGGATTAGTTATGGTTGTACCACTTGTTGCTATATACCAAAATTTTAAGGTATTTTCATAAACCCAACCAGTACCATTTAAATATGTTTTAGAAGGGTTATAAACAATATTCTTAGGCTGCCTAATTTGAAAGCCTAATACATCGTCACTATCTTCTACAAATTCTGAATCTACTTGAATTAACTCATTTTCTGTTAGTTGAGCTTGATTTATATCAAGGGTATAACTAGGCAACTCCCTATAACCTTGATCATAATTAAAAATATCAGCACCGCTAGAAATCTTAGTATCAGACTCATTATAAAAACCTTGAGAAACCCAAAAATCACTGTTATATTCAACTCTAATATCTACAAATTGATAAATAAGAGTATCAACTGTTTGAGTTGCATCTTGCTTAAAAGAGTGAATTGTCTCTACTTCAACCCTCATTTCATAAGGTGCACCCAATTGAGTAAGGTTTATCACTTTACTTATATTGCCCGCTTGATTGCCCTTAATACATTTAAAATAAAGATAACCTTCATTCATTAGAGCATAAATATTAGTCAAATCCAAACCAAAGGCCTGATCTGATATTTCTATTAGCAAATTGTTGTATTTATTCGTATTAAAACCTGATAAAGGAAAAGCATAATATTCACCAATCCCATCAATTGACTTAACTAACTCATTTCTATTACCTGTCTTTAAGAAATACGTTTTTTCGTTCTCTCCTAAAGTAATAGGCAACACTTCACCAATAGCTTCTGAATTAGTAAATATTTTTACATCTAAATCAGAGTTTGAAGATTCTTTGTAATTTTCTGTCACTGTAAACGAAAGGTCTGAATCTCTAACTTCTTGATTTGACCTTACTGGGATCTTATAAATTTTTTTATCAAAACTAGGTAGATTACAAGAGCCTGAAAATATTTGTCTTTGAAAGACCCCATCTAGCCACTCATCGACAAAACACTTTGAACCATGTAAAGAGACGTTATCACCATAAGCCAATAAAAACTTTTTCCAAAATATATCAGTATTTCTAATTGTAAGATCTAAGCCACCTATATTAGCAATATCACCGTATCGTTCTATTTTAACGTTCTTAGATATACCACTAATGCCATCTTTAGCTAAAATACCCCTACCATAACTATATGGTGGTATATCGGGATAATTACCACCTAAAAACCACTCAAAGACACCGTTAACGAGACCTATTGATGTATCAGTGGGTGTTAAAGAGCTATCAACCTCGATTCTAACACTAAAACTGTATTTGCTCATTATGGCAACCTTTGAAAAGTTAGCTCTATTTCATATCGCTTGTTTTTAATCTGAGTCACTTTTAGCTTCTTAGTTAGTAACCTAGTCGAAAAAGTATTTACCCCTCCAAATTCAGCCCCAAAAGGATAAACCTCATTTGGAACTATTAAATCAATAGGGTCATATCTATTCGACCTAAGTTGCTTAATCAATAAACTCATTTTATCATGTAACAACCTTAACTTAAATTTAGTTATTTCATTTTGAGTTGAAAAATCATTTGAGTAATTAACACCTAATCCTGTATTTTCAGCATCTAGGTCATACGTTTTCTGTAATTGAAAACCACCAATAGGATACCTTAAACCGCCTATTGTACCTATTTGGATATTACCTTCATCATTTCCCAATGAAGGCGAATAAGTAGGTAAAGGGCTAGATGCTAAGACGGTAAAAGTCACTCTAAAATGCTTATAAACTGTCGAATTTAATGCACTTGAATAATTAATCTTTTTAATCTTAAAAATAAAATTACCCAAGTCGCCAAATGCAGGAGTGAAAAGGGCTAAACCACGTCCAACACTTGGCGAAAGGGTAAAATCTTGATCCCTACTTGAGTTATAAACACTAATTAAGGTATTGAAATTTGTTTCATCTAAGATAGCTGAAAAAGTTGATTGAATTTTATCATATTGCGAACCATCATCAAAGAAGTCTATTAGACCGTTCTCACCTTGAAACTCATGAGCAGACATCTCAATAGTAGACTCAAAACCCTCCTCAATATCGTTTAAGGTAATATTTGATAGGTCTGAGCTTGTTAATATATAAGACATTTAAACCTCTATTGTGTTACCAAATTAAGCTCACCTACTAAATCCAACTCATTTCCACGAATAGCACCTATTATCTTATCCGCAAAAGATTGCAAACTATCATTTAGTTTAGGTACTGTTGAGCTATCTACATTCCCATTTACAACCAAGGTAGGTGAGATATTATTAGTTCCCATCATACCACCTAGAGCTTTCATTTGATCTTGGGTAAATACGCCCTCACCTGCATTAACTCGAACTAAGGTTTTGTCCCCAATATTAGGAACGCCACTCTCAGATTTAACAATACCACCTTGAGCGAACTTTTGAGATGCAATAGTAGATATTGATGCAGTACCTTGAGCCGATACAATACCCGCATTAATAAGGTTCAAAGGTGGAGCAGAGCTAGATAGAGCCTTTGTAACACCTAAACCCGTATTTATAATAGCTTCACTAAGGGCAATTGACTTTCGTGCTTTAGCGTTCTTTTTAGACGTTCCTAGAGCATTTCTTGAGATAGTTGATAGTGAGCTAGTCAAAGCCATAGCTAGATTTAATTCAGCCATTCTAATAGATTTACGGTGCTCTGCTTCACGCTTTAGAACTTGAGTATAATATTTTTCATTATCCTCTAACTCTTTTTTATTCTCTTTATCTTGAGCTAGTAATTCATCGTTTTGCGTGAACCTTTCCTCTAAATATTGCTTATCGTCTTCAATTCTCTTTTGATGATCTATCTTTCTTTCAGCAAATTCTAAAGCTCTTTGGGTTGAATTTTTATTTCTTCGCCTAGCATTGAACTCAGCTTCTAGCTCCTCTTCTGCTTTGTACTGGCTTCTAATTACATTTGTATTATCTGTAACTGTATCATCTTTTTCTTTTTTATTTTTCTGATCTTCTATTTTAGCTGCTTGCTCTAGCCTTTTTTGATTCCTAGAAATAATAGAATCTAAACCTTGGATAGTTTCTTTATTCCATCCCTCTTGAGCTTTCATACCCTCAGCACCTGCTAAAGCTGACTTTCTACGCATCTCAAGTAGTCTCTCCATAGGAACACCTAAATCCTCAGCCATTTTTATAATAGCTCTCGATCTTCGACCTTCCTTTTCATGCTCGTCAGCTCCAAATTTAGCACCCAGCTCTTTAAGTCTTTGATGCTTTTCACTTAGAGTAATCAATAGCCTTAAATCAGCAAACTGCTTTTTGTTCTCTAGCTCGTTCATCATATGCATATGCTCAATAGCTTCTCTAGTAGTCTCTAAAAAGGTATTCATACGCTTAATAGGGATTTTCATGAAATCGCCATTATTCATAGAGGTTAACAAAAGATTCCAGTTGTCTCTCATTGTAGACATTAAACCAGAAGTGGTTTTACTTAAATCTTCCATACCGCCCTTGGTTCTTTTTAGCTCACCTTGGAGTATTTTCCATGCATCCTTACCCCTACTAGCTTTTTGAAGCTCTTCTATCTCATTCCTAGCCTCACCCGATACTAAACCCAACTCTTGCATACGCATCATAGCCTCGCCTATTGGTCTATTTGAGTGTAGACCATCGTAAGCTCTACCAACCCACATAGCAAGACCTTCAAAGTCTGAACCCGTTGAAGCTGCTGCATCACCCACTAAAGCCAAGCCCTCATTTGTACTTAAGGCGCCTTTGGTTAAAGTCTCTAAAACTCTTGAGGCTTTAGCTATTTCGGGCAATTGAAAAGGTGTTTTAGCTGCAAACTCTGATAGCTCTTTGATCCTTCCTTTAGCTGCATCTGTACTTCCAAGAAGTGACTTAAATTGAGTTTCAAGATTCTCAACTTCTGTAACAGCACCAATAAAGGATTTAGCTAAACCACCAATACCAACCACCGCACTAAGTGAGGCGATCCCATTTCTAAGTAATCTGACCTTGCTATTTGTTTCCTCTGCACCATCACCAACATCAGCCAAAGATCTACGCATTCTAGCTATCTTCTCGCCTTCTGCGTTCATTTTTTTAATTGATGCTGCTATTTTTTGATTTGCAGTTGGTATTTTCCTAGCTGCTTCTTCTTGTGCTCTAGTGTATTCTTCAGCTCGTTTTTTAAGACCCTTATAAATATGAGTCATTTCATCGCCAGCTTTTTCGGTATTCTTTTTAATCTTACCCATTTTAGCTGAAAATTCGTCTTTCAGAACCATTCTTGCTACTATATCAGACATTAGCTATATCCTTCATTATTTGAACCACTAGAGAAGTAAGACATAAATTCATCATACCTTCTTATGGCTTCCGAATATCTACAATCTTGCTCTAAGTAGTTTAAAGCTATGTTATAGGTTTCTGAGTAACTATGTTCATGTACAAACTCTATCACATTCCAAGGAATAAAGTTGTGTACATTCTCGTAGTAAAGAGTTATTTGATACTCTTCTTCATCTGTCCAAGCGGGCATTAGCTTAGACAAGTCACTAGAGGCTTCAACCTCTCGCTCAATGTGTGGTATAGCACCAGAGCGAACACCCGCACTTAGTCTAAACCCAAAAGCTCAACTGCTTTCAAACAAGATACCCTATTCAATTCATTGGTTAGGTCACCCACTACTGAATCATGTATCAAATTAAACACATCAGAATCTAGGTATCCATCATCATCTTTTTTAAAATCAATTTCAGAACCATCAGCAGTTAAAAAATTAGAGAAACCAACAATAGACATTCTAATGATCTCCCTAAGCTCTTCTTCTTCTTTCGCATCATACTTTTTAATTTCTTCAATGGTCTTATCACTTAAATAGACCTCTTCTAAATAAATTAGCTTAGTGATTCTCAACCACTTACGCTTAAGCTCATTATTAAAAGGTTTGATAACAAATTTAGGGTGCAACTTTTTAGGTACTTTATTATCTAAATAAACTTGAGGTGTGAACTCATGCCTTGCATCTATACCTAAAGGAAGTAAACCCAAAAAATTTTTAGGTTCTGTTTTTGAATTTTTACGAATTATTTTTTTTTCACTCATGTTTTGCCCTTTATGTAAAAAAATAGCCTCCGAAGAGGCTTTTGTTAAGCTATTGCGCCTTGTAGTAGTCTAAACGTTGATTCATCTTGCATCGTAGCATCTGCACCACTATTGCGGTTTAATTTTATAGTTAGATCATAAGCCAATTTACCATTCGCATCTGATTCACCATAAGACAATATTTGAGCTCTAGGGATCTCAATAGACCAATCACCAAAAGTCAATAATATAGCTTGCTCTTGTTCTGTTGTTATCTCCGTAAATGGATTAAAAGTTGATGCAGGTGGAGCTATTAAAGTCATTTCCATACGAGGTTGGCGATTTACGATAGTAGATGTTAAAATACCTGTTGCCTCACTAGGGCATTGTAGATATTCCACTGTGTTACCAAGGCTTAATGAAAAAGATTGAACGCAAAGCTCTTGACCCCAAATAGTAGCTGTTCCATTCATAAACTTTGCACCGACTGTTGTATCAGGTGAAGTCAAAGAAGGGATCGAGGCATTGTCAAGGTCTGTAATACCTGAAAATTTACCTTTAAAATCATAATTTACTTTTAAAGGTGATCCAACTCCTTCGGCTGAAATAGTCATATTACCCATAACGCCAGCAGTTGAAGACTGTAAACCCACAGGAGTACCATCATCCGAAATACCGATTTTATGAAATGTACTTGTTTGCTTATCACCACTTTGTAAAGGCTCGTATCCATATCCAAAGCCTGCATAAGAAGTACCAACCAAACCACAAGACTCAGCTAATTTACCCCATTTAGGTGGTGAGTCAAGCCCTGCATCCGCAGAGGCCACCTTAGTCATAGTTGTAAACGTAGCACCTTTAATACCACTTATGGCTATATCTTCACCATAATCACCTGTTACATATTTAGAGTCTTCATCACCACCTTGAATATCAGGTGTGAATTCAGGTTCTCTCATTCTAACGTCAAAATCACTTGAGGTAATTGTTTCGGGTACACCTGCTATGGACTCCCTTTTAGCTATCATCTCTGTTTTAACAATATTAAAAGCCATTTTATTATCCTTTTTTTTAGCAAGCGATTTGAGTTGGGTCAAGTCTATCTTGCGAGTATTGTAATCTAAATTTAAAAATTCTTTTTTCGGGTGTAAAAATATCATTCGAATCAAAGTATTGAGTTTCACTACCCATGTATAAAAACATATCTGCACCTGCTATACCAAGGGGGGAACCTTGTTGACCACTATCGGCAAATAGTTTTTTTAGGTCATCCTCTGCTAAGTCTAGCTGATCTTCATTGATTCTTTGTGGGTCATATTCTGAATTATCGTTACAAGTCCATAAAGTAATCTCGGTTTCAGCTTCATTTGTATATGAATTAAAAGCTGTTTGACCACTATCAAAGTCTAGGTTTACTTCATTAATAATTCTAACATAAAAATTTGGGAACGTGGCATGAGCTAAATCTCTCTCATTTGAGTAGTCTTCAAAGTTATAACCCTGAGCTATTGTAATACCCTTTATAGCGTTTTCTATTGCATTCCGTATATTTGTCTTAATAGGCATTTAATTAGCTCCTAAACATATCAAAAGAATGGCTGTGCCTATCTGTAAGGTCTTTCACCTCTTGGATAATCATTTCTTTAGTGAGCATAGTTGAATAGTATTTAGCTTTTTCCATGTAGTAGGTGACTTTATTTTGATACTTATCAACCTCAAAAGCCTCGTTATTATTCACATTAGCCACGTCACCGAATAGCTCGATATAAACCTTTGATAATCCGTATTGCTTAAGCTCGATAACTAATGGGGTAGCTATATCACTAGAATCTAAAACCCCCTTAGCTTGAGCGATAGATTCAATGTATTGATCGCCTAAATCTAAGTAATAGTCTAAATCTGTATTTGTATCGGTTTTAAATCGCACCGCTACTTTGTCAGTAATATCGTCTTGAGTTAAAAATGGCATTGTTAAACCCCTCTATTAACCATATTTACTGCTTTTTTCCAATTCTCTATCATATTATCCTCATTATTTTCCATTGAATTTTCTATAAACTTGTCAGCTTCCCAGGTTTTTTTTGATGGTGAGTTGTCTCTCCAATGCTTAAACCCCTCATGTATGTACTTTCCGTATTCAGTACCCAAAGTGGTGTCTTCACCATGAAGAACTAACCTAACCATTGCTATATCTTCACCTCTACCCAAACGAGCAGACCCATAACCACGAATAGACTTTACTAACCTACCACTACGAGTAGTAAACCTATGGTTTTGTCTTGCGTAGTCTTGAACCAATGAGGCAGACTTTTTAGAACCCTTCCTAAGTTGAGTCACTAAGTCTTTAGGATATTCCTTTAAAGCCTTTTCAAAATCACTACCATCAAACTTAAATTCAACATCCATTATTCTAAGTTCTTTTTTGGTCGTCCACGTTTTTTGACTTTTGGCTTTTCGTTGTCGTGTCCTTTAGGCTCATCAACAACCCCACCAAGATAATATTTAGTCCAAAAAGAAATAATATATTCATCTTCAGTCTCAAAAATTCCATTTACAAACTTAAATAAACGCTTCTTTTTGATGTGGTCAAAAATTATCGTTCCATCCGTTTGTTTTTCTAATCGTTTAATAATCATAAAAATAAAAAGCGAGGACTCCGAAGAGTCCCCTTAGTTAAATTAAGTAGTTGGTAGATTGTTGATCTTACCATGGAAAACTTCGTGTCCGTAATCCATACCAAACTGACCGTAAATCTGAGTTTTAGATGATGCACCATCCTTAGCAAGCTCCTCAACGTAAATAGCCTCACCCATAGTTGGGAGAACTGCTAGTGAACATTTAGAAACGTCTACGATTAGAATCTCATCCGTAGCAACTTGAGGAGCATACTGTACCGCAAGCATACCGAAATCAGTTGCAATAGTATCAACCGCAACACCACCGATATTAAATGAACGCTCTTGGAGTACAAACAACTCAGATAGAGCTTGCTTATATTCAGCATTCACCATAATAGCGCATTGACCATTATCAAGTTCTGCACCATTTTCAGCCATTGAGCGAGTCAATGAATTAAACATTGCTTTATCAAGTCCTGCTGTACCATCTACAACGTTTGAAGTCATAGCAGTTGATACGCCACGTGTACCAGATGCAGTGCCTGAAGTAGTCCATTTAGTGTAAGCACCATTGAACATAGTAAACTCAAGGTTCTTAGCCATTTGGCGTAGATTACGCTCAATTTGAGCAGATTCTTTATCAGTTACATTCTGATTACCTGCCCAATTTGGAACACCTGCGAGAGTTGAAATATCAGACGCATTAGCGTAAGAAACCTCAGCAACTCGTTGGAAAATCTGAATGGCGTTTTCATCTTGAGTTTGTGCAAATGTTGAAGGTGTAGCACCACTTACAGAAGCATCTTCTGAAATAGTAGGCTGAGATGCTGTGTCAAGTACATAGTTAGTATTTAGAGCAAAGTTCACCCCTGATACTGGTCTAGCACCGTTTGTGCCACCAACCATATTTAAAAATGGTGTAGCGTTTTGACCGATTTCGAATAGTACCCCAAGGTAATTAGGGTTATTTTGAGTTGTTCCATTTCCTGCAATAGACATGGTTTATTCTCCTTTTTGTTGTTTTCTCATGCTAGAAATCACGTTTTTATAATTCCGTGTCTCTCTAGCTTGTTTCATCATAGAATTCATATCAGAATTAGGAGTAAAAGAACCTTGACTATTTGAAAAGCCTGAACCACCCTTAGCAGGATTTTTAAACATCTTTTTATTTGATTCTTGGAACGAATCCAAAACACTATCCAAAGATGCAGATTTATCACCCATTAGAAGGTCACTTCCGTTAATACCTGTAAACCCATTTTGAGTTTTAAGTAGTAACATAGCAGACTCAAGAAAATCAGAATCAATATTCCTTTTTCCTAATCCGTTTTTAATTGTGTCATCAATACGCAAACTTAGAGCTTCATTTTCAGCTTTTTCTTTAGCCAACTTCTGATTTGTAAGATCATCTTTCAAAACACTAAATTCGTGTTGAAGTTTCTCTAAATCAGTCATTTTATCAAATGCCTCTTGCTCTTTTGCCTTAATCAATTCTTGAGCTTTTGAAGTGATATCTTCACCCTCTTTTACGCCTACTAGCGAACCAAGAGCATTTAGAGTACTTTCCATTTTCTCATAATTTGAATTTAAGGTGTCAAATTTTGATTTAAGATCTCTTTTTTCTTCTAAGATCTGATCTCTATTTTGTTTAATTGCCTCTAAATCTTCGCTACTGCTTTGATCAGGCTTTGTTTCCGTATTTTCACTCACTGAGTGACCTCCAAGGATTTATTAACATTCGTTAGTAGATTGTGAATAAGTTATCAACAACCTATTAACAAATATAACATTTTTTTATTTCCAAGTAAAAAACAAAAAACCACCCTAAATAAATAAGGTGGTTTTTGGTCTTCGCTACGTCCAAGGGAGAATTGGATTGTTTAAATATAACTATTTTATTGTATATGTGTATGGGCAATAGTTTTGGAACTTCATTACATAGATTTGACCACTAAAGGACTTATAAACGCCCCTGTAACCTCCTAGTTCGAGATCACAGGATAAAAGGTTTAGCATAGTGTAGCTATACCCCTGAGATACAAGGGCAAGCAATAATATTAGTTTTTTCATTTAAAATGCTCCTTTACTTGAGACATTTTTAAAGCTAACTCCTCATTATCTAAACGACCCTCTAAGAAGTAAATAAAGTCCTCTCTTTTTAGATTAGCTGATTTAAGAAGCTCAATAGATTGTTTGAGGGCTTTTATTTTGCCCTCTATATATTGTTGATTGCTCATTTTATAACTCTACCCAAACTTTGTAAAGTGCTTCTTTTAGCTCACATTCTGAAATAGGAGTTTTGTCATACTCCCAATTTCCTGAAAGATAGCTATTGTCATCCATCTGATCATGAGTAACTAGAAAGTAAATATCTTCATCTTTCCAATGGTATACAAACCCATCATCAATCTCAACAACACTAAAATAATTCTCTTTTAGGTATTCTTCAAAAGTCTGCTCTTGTTCGTCATAATCGTTAAATTCGTTTGGTCTTGGTGATGCCCATCTTTGACTTGGTGTGTTAATCATTTTGTACCTTCCTTTTTGATTCTTATCTAAATATAATAAAAAATTATTCTAATAAACAACAAAAAAAGGGATTTTTTTAAGATCCCTGAATAAATTTAGATTTTATGGCTTTATCAAAACGTGATTGAATTGAAGATAAGTCTACATCTTGGCTTATCGCTTCATTCCAATTCTCGCCCTTTCTAAATTTATCTCCACGTTCTTTAGAGCCTAATACCTCATCTTGTTTTTTAGTTGATAATTTAGATATAAAATCATTACCACCTTTAGCGTAATTAAAATCCCTCATATCAAGATCATCATCAATAACTTCTGTAAAATAACATATACAGTTAGGGTGTGCAGGCATTGGAGGTAGTTTGTTTTTAGGGAATACCCCAACTCCTAACCCATGGTCTGCATTTGCGTGCACATCACATTGATCTGTTATATCGTGGCTTGCATCTAGCCTCCACCTGTAAGCTGTCACATCGTCATCATCTTGACTCATTGCCAAAAATGTATCAATTTGTGCCCTAGCAGTTTCCGTTCTAGCTATTCGCCTCGATATATACCTGGCTTTGGTTTTAATCATGTTCTCAACCGATTTTTCAAAGCTCTCTATGTTCTTACCCCTAACCGATTTAATAAACCTCTCGTAAGCTCTCTTAGTCTCTGAGCTAGTGTAATTCATCTCTGACAGCCCTTTTATCTCACGCTCTAATGCTCTTAAACCCTTTTCATAATCCTTCTCAAAACCTACTGATCTTATATCTTGAGTCATTCGTCTAACTCTTTTACGCAAAAACTTTTCATCCACTTGACCACTTTTAGTAATATGAGCATTGATCTTTTTCAAATTATCATCATAATTAGAGGTATATTCAAGATCAATTTTAATAGCCTTTGCCATGTATCGCATTGTAGATGTATTCGCTCTCTTATTTCGGTTTCTTAGGTCTACTTGATCAGAAGCCCACGCAACATCATTAATAGCACCTCTTAAAACTCTCTCATCTATAATAGCTTCTGGGTCTTTAGATTTAGCTTTGATTATAGCAGCTTCAACTGCATTATCTACAACTGAGTTTGATATTTTGGGTTCAATATCAAATTCAGACCATCCTTTATCAATAATTTGTTTAATGGTTCTTTTACCCGGCTTTTTTAGGTTATCCAATAACCAAGGGATAAAAGGGGCAACTGCCTTGCCATACTCTATATCAAAGGTACGAACTAAACTAGAAATCTCTTGATTTATGCTTTTACTCAACATAGTTTAAATAATCTCCACTTTTATACAGGTAAATTTATAAAAATAATGAACAGGAGTATTTTAAGGGTTATTAGCTCAATTATATTCATCTTTTAACCAATCCGCATTTAGTACACTTTTGATATAACCCCCAACCCTCATGGCAATTTAATACAAAGTGGTGTTTACATATTATCATTTTAAATATTTTTTTAATCATCACTAAACTTCTCTGAATCGTTTGCTTTGGTGTCTCTATTTGCTTTTATTAATTCTTTTATAAGCTCCATACCTTGCTTATATTCCTCTTGAGCTTCTTCTTCGCTGATGGCTTCTCCAAGGGGTGTCTCGTAGTATCTTTCATGTGGCTCACTCATTCTTCTACCTCCACACCCACACTTTTTAACCAATCGGTTGAGAGTTTGATGTCCCAATGATTAGGTTCTTTAAAATTATCAATAAAATACCTTGAACCACTATCCCAAGTTATACCAAAGGGTGAATGCCAAGTGTGATTAGTAACTACAAACTCTACAGGTAACCCAATCGCCATTCTTAAATCAAGCTCTACTTTAGAGAGGTCTAGGGTGATTTCATCCATATATTCTAAATATGGAGTTTCAGCTACAAATCCCTCTTTAATAACTCCAATTAATTTACAACCATTAAAGAAATACCACCCCACACACATCATAGCAATCTGTCTGTGAATCTCGTTATTTGCTTTTAGTGTTATCTTCATTCCCCTGCCTCCTTAATCTCCACCCCTTGGAGCTTTGCTAGGTAGTCTAGGTTTAAAGTAGGTTTTTCTCCAAATTCATTAAAAACGATACTATCGAAGCAACTTCTCTCATAATCAAACAAAGACCTAAAATCCACACTAAATGAATCATCTAGCTTAAATGTGATTGAATCATGCTTAATCAATCCACTATCTGACCAATTATAGAGATTAGTACAAACAAACATCTTAAAGCTTGAAGCTATAAAATAATTTGGGTCATAAGGGTTTTTAACATCTAGCAAAATGTTGCCTTGAATCGCTTTGCAAAATGATTCTGCACATTCGTTTTGGAAAAATTCGCTTGTTAAAGTTAGTGTTTTCATTTCAGCCTCCCAAATTTAAACTCTCTTGTAGCGGGGTCGTAGTATCCGCATTCTTCTTTTATTATCTCAGAATGGCGTTCTTTGTTTCCAAGGTGAATTATTGTAGTAATTAGTGAAGATTGAAGAAACGCTATTACAAACCCTAAAATAAGTCCCGATTTAAAATCCTTCATTCCCCTGCCTCCTCTACCCACATTCCGTTATCCTGAAGCCATTGCTTAGAGATTCTGAATTTATGATCATATTCATAGTAATACATGATTTTGTTAGGCGATAGCCTTGAACCATCTAACCAACTCTCGCTAATAAATTCATATTCCAATGATACTTTCTCACTCATTTTAAAACTCCTCAAAATGGCAAGTATCTACATAAACTGAATACTCAATGTATTCTTTTTTGAACTTTACTAAATTACCACCACACCAACACTCAACTAAACCACCATCAATAGAATAGACTTGCTTTAGCTTTGGAGTACCAGCTATTTTTACGAATTGATTTACTTTGATTTCCATTGTTAACCTTCCTTTTTAAATCTTATCTGAATATAACAATTAATTATTCTATTTACAATTAAAAAAGAGGATTATTTTACAAATCCCCTAAAAAATTAAAATTGTGTATCTATCTCTAATTGCCTTTGAGCTTGTTCCCTCTCTTGAGCTATATCATCTAAAAATTGGTCTTTTTCCTCTTCATCACCAAATTTTAACATTGCCTCTGCTAGATCTTGCTCCAATTTAGTGTATAAAGTTGAGCTGATCTTAGTAGCATCCAAACTGTTAAATCTCTCGATTCTTTCAGTCAAAGTAGACACCCCAAAGTCCTCAGAATACAAAACAATGTAGTCATAGTCATATCCTACGAACTCTCCAAAGATCATCATTAGCTTTTCTTCTGATTGCTCGATCTGATATTTAAACGTGCCTAAAAGGTCATTTAAACGTGCTCTATCAATCTCCTTAGATTCGGCCGATTGTTGAAACCTTTGAAGATGACTCACTACCCCTGCTTGATACATCATATTTACTAAGCTAGATTCAAGATCCATTAAAGTCTTGAGTTGTGTAGCATCGGGTGAAATAAACTCAGGCTTGTTAGAACTATCTGCAGGGTATCCTATGCCCTTTGTTGTGCTATATTCTAAACCACTATTAGGGAATGAAGGATAAGTAAATATTGAAAATGCTTGGTTATCTGAAATATCTATAATAATTGAGCTTAGATTGAAAAGTCTATTTTGCATCCTAGCAACACCATATAGGGAAGGCATAGGGATAATATCATCGCTTTCATCTTCTACCAATCGAACCACAGGAAGCATACCTATTGTATTGGGTGCTAATTCTTGCCTATTCTCTCCATCTACGATATACCAAGAATCTAGGTTTACACCTACAATAATCTGCTCACCATTAGCATCATTAGACGTGTTTGGACTCGTAGGGAATCCACTTGTTGAATCACTTGCATAACCAAATTTATCATAAATCTCTGACCCATTTTGTTGATACCACTCTAATGAGATTAAATTACCAAATGAATCTGTTTCATATTGATAAACCACATCGGGAGTCACAATAAAAGCATAGGGAACGCCCTCACGGTTATCTATAACATCTTCAATAGAAGAATCAATATTAATATCATTATTCATCACCAGGAAGGAAGCACCTAGATTTTTACAGTCACCTGCTGACCTCTCAATTAATTTCTGTAATGAGTTGCCTTTGCCATCTGCATTATTTAAAAAGGACTCATAAAGGTCTAAATAGCTTTGTGGGGTATCTTCTTTTATTACCCTTTTAGCTTTGTTCTTAAATATCGGCTTATAGTGAGCATTTAAAATAGCTTGATATTGATTGTTATAAGCTGATTTTGACCTTCTTATATCGTAGTCGTTTTGATCTTCTCTTTTGTGTGGTATTAAATATTTACCATTTTGGTACGCACCACTACCATACCTAGAGTCTAGTAAAAACCTGTACTTGTTACGCTCTAAACTAGCATTCACCCAGTTATCTGTTTGGTATGGGTGTATATTGTAATTAGCATTTTTATCGTTTTCTGCCATATTAAAAAACCTTTGCAAAGTTATGTATTAAATATAGCATTTTGTAAAGTGATTAAGCAATTAGAAGAAATTGGCCTGAATCCCTTGAATGCCACTTGTTAGCTCAAAAAACCACCTCATAGCAATAGCATCTGAAAAGTCGGGAGATCTACCAATTCGTTCTTTGACCTCTTTTTTAGGCAATAGGCATAGTTTACCATCTTGGTCAACCTTATCCCTTTTAACTTGCTCTAACTCCTCTGTGATGAGTTCTTTGTGGTCCTCAACCGAAATATAGACTTGACCTTCATTAACAGCCTCAGCCATCTTAAAATAAACTTGTGACTTAATGTGATTGTAGTTCTCACCGTTCTTAGCCTTTGATCCGTTGTTAAACTCGTGAGCACCTCTAATAAAACCACTTAGACCTGCTCCAACTCCATCCGCATCATAAACAATATTAGAATTAGGCACTTGAAACCTTTTAGATAGTTCTTGAATCTTATCTACTGCATCTTTACCTGTATTCTTCTCAATAGATTCAATGTGAATCACTCTAAAACCACTCCAAACGATTAAAACAAACCTATCACTCCCTTTAGTAGCAATATCGCAAGTAATGTACTTTCTGCCACTCTCAACAAAGTCATTCGACCAAAGGTCTAGGATCTTTTCATATTCAATTAGCTTTGATGGGTCATCGTCATAATAGAAGTTGCCATATAATAAACGCTCAACTGTTACCTTATCACCCTTTTTTAGGTTATCTATATAGCTTTGTGGTACATGTGGGTTATCAGTTACCAAAGATCTAATAAAGGCTTTGTCACCCTCTAATCGGTCTTCGTCATAAGGTTTAACAAAGTCCGACATGATCCAATTCTTAGCAGGGTTACAACTCATAAAGACTTTTGGTATTGTTTTCCACCCATCACCTTCAATCTCTGAAAACCTTGCTTTTAAAACATCTAAAGCCTTTTTTCTTACTTGCTGACACTCATCTATAAAAGCACCTGTTAGATCATTAGAACCGATTCTATCGTATTCAGGGTCACTAGGAAACCAACCTATTTCCCTCCACTTGATTTGAGCACCTGTTTTAACATTAGTGGTTATATTCTTTTGTGCATCGTGTTTAAAGAACTCACTCACCCCATAAGCAGAAACCACCTTGAAAAAGGTCTGCATAGTTGTGTCACGCAAATCAGAAAAAGTAGCCCTAGCAATTAACCATGAGCTTTTAGGTTTGTTAAAAGTCTCTAACATCACCCAAAGATTACCTAGCCATGATTTACCACCCCTTGCACCACCACCGTATAAAATCTCATTCGTTTTATCATCTTGAAGGTATTTAAAGGCTTCAATCTGCTTTTTAAATAGCTTAATCTCCTTCATCTAAAACTATTTTAAAGCCTTCTATTTTATTGTTAATATCTAGCTTTTCAGGTTCGTTTAAGCCAAACATTTTAGCAATAGAGTCTAAAGAACCTTTAGCAACTGCACCTTGATCTTCCATGTGTAAATCATGCAAATTCATATATTTCTGATATAAAAACTCTTTAGTAACTTCAAATTCTTTTTTACCAACCTCTTGTAACTCTTCTACACGCTTCTGAACGTCTATATTTGTCAATAGTTGGCTTGCTAGTTGTCTAACATTGTTCCCTTTGTATCCTGCTCTCCTATAACTCTCTGAGGCATTACCACTTTTAACATATTCTTGAGCAAAGGTCTCTTGTTTAGGACTTAGTTTATTCATCTTTTAGCACCTCTTTAATATCATGCCTAATAAATAGAACACAAATTAACATACCAGCACCAAGGATCATGTATAATAATGAAGCTAGGATTATTTTAATCTCTGTATATTCAAACATCTTTTAACCGCATTTCTTTAAATTCACTCATAATTGTTACCCCCTAAATAAATCTCAATATCATCAAAAACCTTTTTGAGTTCTTCTATTGGTTCAAGTCTATTCTTTTTTAAGTATTCAAATATCATGATGGCTCTCTGAGGTATATACGGTTTCCACATAATTCACATTCCCAATAGGTCTCTAATGGTTATTTTAATCTATATAAATGATTACACATTATTTGCCCTTCCTTAAAATTGCTAGAGTTACCTCCTACGGTTAATTTAAGACCCCTCTA